>Ga0207975_100085_pt1 | contig 86440 bp, 75 predicted proteins | sample LakWasMe91_HOW11_2_FD_183913 | JGI IMG/M metagenome (GOLD analysis project Ga0207975, IMG submission 183913) | Freshwater sediment methanotrophic microbial communities from Lake Washington under simulated oxygen tension - Sediment Metagenome... | ecosystem: Environmental > Aquatic > Freshwater >...
TAGCCCAGGCCCTTGAGCGCCTCGACCTGCAGTCCGGCTTCGCGCACGTACTGCGACAGCTCGGCCGGGGTGATGAACTTGGCGTAGTCGTGGGTGCCCTTGGGCAGCATGCGCAGCAGGTATTCGGCCCCGACGATCGCAAACAGGTAGGCCTTCGGGTTGCGGTTCAGGGTCGAGAAGAAGACGTGCCCGCCCGGCTTGACCAGGGTGGCTGCTGCCTTCACGATGGCTGCGGGATCGGGCACGTGCTCGAGCATTTCCATGCAGGTGACCACGTCGTATTGGCCGGCTTCCTGCGCGGCCATGCCTTCGGCGGCGATCAGCTGGTAGCGCACCTGCACGCCCGATTCGAGGCTGTGCAGGTCGGCCACCTTGAGCGCTTTTTCCGACAGGTCGATGCCGGTCACCTTGGCGCCTTTTTTGGCCATGGACTCGGCCAGGATGCCGCCGCCGCAGCCGATGTCGATCACGTTCTTGCCCGCCAGCGGCGCGCGTGCGTTGATCCATTCAAGGCGCAGCGGGTTGATCTCGTGGAGGGGGCGGAATTCGGACGTGGGATCCCACCAGCGGTGGGCAAGTTCGCTAAATTTCTGGATTTCGAGTGGGTCTGCGTTCATAGGCGGAATAATAGCGGGAATTTGGCAAGCGCGACGGACGCGAGCGTAAAAAAAAGGTTGGTCAAAGCGGCTTCAAGGGGCATCGTGTTCATGCATCCCGGGAAACCATTAGTGGTGCGGTGAATGGGGCGCTGAATGAGGTTCCCGCTTTCGCGGGAACGACGACGGGGCGCTTTCGTGGGAGCGACGATCTTCGTGATCTGCATAAAAAAACCCCGCCGAAGCGGGGTCAGTGCAGGCACGTTCGGCTGTGCGCACGGGGCGCACAGCGGGCGCGCTTTATTTGCTGCGGGTACCAACCACTTCGATTTCAACGCGACGGTTCTTGGCGCGGCCTGCGGCGGTCTTGTTGTCCGCTACTGGCTGCTTCTCGCCCTTGCCTTCGGTGTAGATGCGGTTCGATTCAACCCCTTTGGACTGCAGGTAGGCCTTGACGGCTTCTGCGCGGCGGATCGACAGCTTCTGGTTGTAGGCGTCGGTGCCGATCGAGTCGGTGTGGCCAACGGCGATGATCACTTCCAGGTTCACGCCTTGCAGCTTCGCGGTCAGGTCGTCCAGGCTGGCCTTGCCTTCCTTCTTGAGCACTGCCTTGTCGAAGTCGAAGAATGCGTCAGCCGAGTAGCTGACCTTTTCCGAGGTCGGTACTGGCGCCGGCGCGGGCACTGCTGCCGGCGCAGGCGGCGCTACTACTGGCGGTGCCGGTGGTGGCGGTGGTGCCACGCACTTGCCGTCAACCAGGGTCTCCGGGGCCACGCACAGTGGCGCGTCGCAGCCTGGAACGGCATCGGCCGGGGTCCAGTAGCCGGTGCGCCAGCACAGACCGGTGGAATTGCGCACGATGACGCCGCGCGAATCCTGCACGTAGGCACTGTGTGGCTTGGCCGCCTGGATGTCGGTTGTAAGAGGTGCGTTCTGGGCGAACGCGCTGCCGGCGATCGCTGCGCAGGCTGCGAGCACGAGCGTTGTAAGATTCTTCATATTGTTTTCCTTTCGGGGGTGATATCCGCAGCAATCTGCGCAACTTTTTGTATCTGATCAAGATAGTAACATCCCGGCAGACAATGACTGTTTTGCATTGTGAAACAGGCAATTAACTCGTAATCATTCTGCCACATGATGCGAAATATCACGACGCCGGTTAAATCGAACGGGCTCTATTCATGCAACTGACGTTGTTTTCGTGCAACATGATGTTGTTAGGAATGTTCCGTGCTTGACAACACTGATTCGACGCGCGGTTTCATGCTCCTGGCCGGTTTTGAGGAATTACGCTGCTGCTATGGCGCGCATGCTAAAATCCTCTGCTTGTCTGTCGATCAGTTCAGCGGCTTGCCCCACTTGGGGCGGCACGTTGGTCCGGCAGGCTCTGTCATGCCGCAATGCATACAGTTTGCGTACCGATAACATAACCACAGCCTGAGATCAGCCGACCCGCCAATGGATCAATTCGCAAAAGAAACAATCCCAATTTCCCTCGAAGAAGAGATGCGCAAGAGCTACCTCGATTACGCCATGAGCGTGATCGTGGGCCGTGCCTTGCCTGATGTGCGCGATGGCTTGAAGCCGGTGCACCGCCGGGTCCTGTTCGCGATGCACGAAATGAACAACGTGTACAACCGGCCGTATGTAAAGTGCGCGCGCGTGGTCGGCGAAACCATGGGTAAGTACCACCCGCACGGCGACGCCTCGATCTACGACACGCTGGTGCGCATGGCGCAGGACTTCTCGCTGCGCTACACGCTGGTCGACGGCCAGGGTAACTTCGGTTCGGTCGACGGCGACAGCGCCGCGGCAATGCGTTACACCGAGTGCCGCCTTGACAAGATCGCCGGCGAGATCCTGGCCGACATCGACAAGGACACGGTCGACTTCCAGCCCAACTACGACGGCAAGGAAAAAGAGCCGACCGTCCTGCCAACCCGCATTCCGAACCTGCTGATCAACGGCTCGTCGGGCATCGCGGTCGGCATGGCCACCAACATCCCGCCGCATAACCTGACCGAAGTCATCAACGGTGCGCTGCATGTGTTGCGCAACCCGGATTGCTCGATCGACGAACTGATTGAGCTGATCCCGGCACCGGACTTCCCGACCGCCGGCATCATCTATGGCGTCTCGGGCGTGCGCGACGGTTACCGCACCGGGCGCGGGCGCGTCGTCATGCGCGCCAAGACCCACTTCGAGGAATACGGCAAGGACGGCGGGCGCATCGCGATCATCGTCGACGAGCTTCCCTACCAGGTCAACAAGAAGTCGCTGCTCGAGCGCATCGCCGAGAACGTGCGCGACAAGAAGCTCGAGGGCATTTCCGACATCCGCGACGAGTCCGACAAGTCGGGCATGCGCGTGGTCATTGAGCTGAAGCGCAACGAAGTGCCGGAAGTTGTCCTCAACAACCTGTACAAGCAGACCCAGTTGCAGGACACCTTCGGCATGAACATGGTGGCGCTGGTGAACGGCCAGCCGAAGCTGCTCAACCTCAAGCAGATGCTGCAGTGCTTCCTGTCGCACCGGCGCGAGGTGGTCACGCGGCGCACCGTGTTCGAACTGCGCAAGGCGCGCGAACGCGGCCACATGCTCGAAGGCCTGGCCGTCGCTCTGGCCAACATCGACGACTTCATCGCCATCATCAAGGCCGCGCCCACGCCGCCGATCGCGAAGGTCGAACTGATGCAGCGCGCCTGGGATTCGTCCCTGGTGCGCGAAATGCTGCTGCGTACCGCCGAAGGCGCGACCGTGGGCGGCATCGAGGCGTTCCGCCCCGAGCACCTGCCCAAGCACTACGGCATGCAGCAGGACGGCCTGTACAAGCTGTCCGACGAGCAGGCGCAGGAAATCCTGCAGATGCGCCTGCAGCGCCTGACCGGTCTGGAACAAGACAAGATCGTCAACGAGTACAAAGAGATCATGGCGCACATCGCCGACCTGCTGGACATCTTGTCCAAGCCGGAACGCGTGACCACCATCATTACCGACGAGATGACGCTGGTGATGAACGAATACGGCGTCGGCAACAAGGACGTGCGCCGCTCGACCATCGAACTGAACCCGACCGACCTCGAGACGGAAGACCTGATCACGCCGCAGGACATGGTCGTGACGCTGTCCCACACCGGCTACATGAAGTCGCAGCCGATCTCCGAGTACCGCGCGCAAAAACGCGGCGGACGCGGCAAGCAGGCGATGGCGACCAAGGAAGAGGACTGGATCGACCAGCTCTTCATCGCCAATACGCACGACTACATCCTGTGCTTCTCGGACCGCGGCCGCATGTACTGGCTGAAGGTGTGGGAAGTGCCGCAGGGCTCGCGCAATTCGCGCGGCAAGCCGATCGTGAACATGTTCCCGCTCCAGGATAACGAGAAGATCACGGTGATCCTCCCGGTCTCGGGCGAGAACCGCACCTTCCCGGAAGACCGTTACGTATTCATGGCGACCAGCCTTGGCACCGTCAAGAAGACTCCGCTCAACGACTTCCGCAATCCGCGCAAGGCCGGCATCATTGCGGTCGACCTCGACGAGGGCGACTTCCTGATCGGCGCCGCGCTGACCGACGGCCAGCACGACGTGATGCTGTTCTCGGATTCGGGCAAGGCGGTGCGCTTCGACGAAAACGACGTGCGTCCGATGGGCCGTACCGCGCGCGGCGTGCGCGGCATGAACCTCGAGGACGGCCAGAACGTCATCGCGCTGCTGGTGGCGGAGAACGAACAGCAGTCGGTGTTGACGGCGACCGAAAACGGCTTCGGCAAGCGTACTCCGATCACCGAGTACACGCGCCATGGGCGCGGCACCAAGGGCATGATCGCGATCCAGACCAGCGAGCGCAACGGCAAGGTGGTGGCCGCCACGCTGGTTGAGCCGAGCGATGAGATCATGCTCATTACCACGGGCGGCGTGCTGATCCGTACCAGGGTGTCGGAGATTCGTGAGATGGGGCGCGCCACGCAAGGCGTGACCTTGATCGCGGTGGAAGACGGCACCAAGCTGTCGGGCCTGCAGCGCGTGGTTGAGACTGACCTCGAAGACGTCGACCTGGAGCCCGCCCCGGAGTAAGTCAAAAATGGGGTCAGAGTTTTTTTTCGCGGTTTCATGCGAAAATTACTCTGACCCCTTTTTTGACGAACCGAAGTCGGCGCCGGTGACGGGACGAATAAATGGGGTCAGAGTAATTTTCGCCCCATAAAGCCGGGCCGAAAAAAGACGCTGACCTCATTTATTCGTCCCGATGACGTTCCGATCATTTTTTACTCCAAACCTAGAACACACGTGACTCAAATCTATAACTTCTCAGCCGGCCCGGCCGTGCTGCCCAAGGAAGTCCTCGAACAAGCCGCCGCCGAGATGCTCGACTGGCATGGCAGTGGCATGTCCGTGATGGAAATGAGCCACCGCGGCCCTGAATTCATCTCGATCTACCGGGACGCGGTGCGCGACCTGCGCGAGCTGCTCGCCGTTCCGGACAATTACAAGATCCTGTTCCAGCAAGGCGGCGGGCTTGGCCAGAACGCCATCGTCCCGCTCAACCTGGCAGGGCGCAAGGCGCAGCCGGCCACCATCGATTTCGTCCACACCGGCTCCTGGTCCGGCAAGTCGCTCAAGGAAGCGGCGCGCTACGCCAACGTGAACGTGGCGGCGTCGTCGAAGGAAAGCGGCTTCACGCTGGTTCCGCCACAGGAATCGTGGAAGCTCACGCCGGATGCGGCCTACCTGCATATCTGCACCAACGAAACCATCGACGGCGTGGAGTACAACTTCGCCCCCGAGATCGCGGGCGATACCCCCATTGTGGCCGATATGTCCTCTCACATCCTGTCGCGCGTGATCGATGTGTCGAAATACGGCGTCATCTTCGGCGGCGCGCAAAAAAATATCGGCCCGGCCGGCCTGACCCTGGTCATCGTGCGCGAAGACCTGCTCGGCACCTCGCTGCCGGTATGCCCGTCCGCCTTCGACTGGAAGACCGTGGCCGAGCACGAGTCGATGTACAACACGCCGCCGACCTACGCCATCTACATCGCCGGCCTGGTGTTTGCGCACCTCAAGCGCCAGGGCGGCGTGGCCGCGGTCGAGCAGCGCAACATCGCGAAGGCGAAGCTGCTGTATGCCGCGCTGGACGCCGACGACTTCTACCAGAACCGCGTGGCGCTGCCTTTCCGCTCGCGCATGAACGTTCCGTTCTACCTGAGCGACGAATCACTCAACGATAAATTCCTGGCCGGCGCAAAAGCGCGCGGCCTGCTGCAACTGAAGGGCCACAAGTCCGTCGGCGGTATGCGAGCATCGATCTACAACGCGATGCCGATCGAGGGCGTGCAAGCCCTGGTCGATTATTTGAACGAGTTCGCCGGCCGCTGATCCTATTGATCGGGCCTGGCGCCGGGGCGCATGCGCCGACCCAGATAACAGCATGATGTAACGATGACAGACAAACTCAAACCGCTGCGCGAGCAGATCGATTCAATCGACGCCCAACTGCTCGACTTGCTGAACCGCCGCGCGCGCGTCGCGCAGGAAGTCGGCCATGTCAAGGCCGAAACGAAGGCGCCTGTATTCCGCCCCGAGCGCGAAGCGCAGGTGCTGCGCGGCGTGGCCGAGCGCAATCCCGGACCCTTGAAGGGCGAGCAGGTACAAACGATTTTCCGCGAGATCATGTCGGCTTGCCGCGCGCTCGAAAAGCGCGTCACGGTGGCCTTCCTCGGGCCGGCCGGCACCTTCAGCGAACAGGCCGTGTACCAGCAGTTCGGCAGCGCGGTGGACGAGCTGCCTTGCGTGTCGATCGATGAAGTGTTCCGCGCCACCGAAGCCGGCACCGCCGATTTCGGCGTGGTCCCGGTCGAAAACTCGTCCGAGGGCGCGGTCAACCGCACGCTCGACCTGATGCTCGGCACCACCACCATCATCAGCGGCGAAGTCTCGATCGCGGTGCATCACAGCCTGATGAGCAGGACCGGCACCATGGACGGCGTGACCATGGTATGCGCCCATTCGCAGGCGCTGGCGCAGTGCCAGGTGTGGCTCAACCTGCATTATCCGAATCTTGAGCGGCACGCCGTGGCGTCGAACGCGGAGGCTGCCCTGATGGCCAGCCAGGACCCGAACGTGGCTGCGATCGCCAGCGAAATGGCGGGCGAGCAGTACAAGCTGGGCGTGGTGCAGGCCCATATCCAGGACGATCCGCACAACCGCACCCGCTTTGCCATCATCGGCCATCTGCAGACCAATCCGTCCGGCGCGGACCAGACTTCGCTGGTGCTGGCCGTGCCCAACAAGGCGGGCGCGGTCTACAACCTGCTCGCGCCGCTGGCCCGGCATGGCGTGTCGATGACGCGCTTCGAGTCGCGCCCGGCCCGCATCGGTACCTGGGAATACTATTTTTACGTCGACATCGAAGGCCACGTGCACGATGCGGCCGTCGCCAAGGCGCTCGCCGAACTGAAAGACAACGCCGCTTTCTTCAAGGTGCTGGGATCTTATCCGCTCAGCCTGTAAACCATTTTTTCGAGATCAACCATGTCCAAGCAATTCGGTCCAGAGTACGTCCGCGCAATCGCTCCTTATCAGGCCGGCAAACCCATCGGGGAAGTGGCGCGCGAATTCGGCCTCGACGAAGCGAACATCGTCAAGCTGGCGTCGAACGAAAACCCGTTCGGCGTACCCGAGTCGAGCAAGCAGGCGATGGCCGCCGCGGTGGCCGAACTGGGCCGCTATCCGGACGCGAACGGCTTCGACCTGAAGGCAGCCCTGTCGAAGCGCTATGATGTGCCGGCCGACTGGATCACGCTTGGCAACGGCAGCAACGACATCCTGGAAATTGCGGCGCACGCGTTCGTGCAGAGCGGCCAGTCGGTGGTCTATGCGCAGTACTCGTTCGCGGTGTACGCGCTCGCCACGCAAGGCGTTGGCGCGCGCGCGATCGTGGTGCCGGCCAAGTCATACGGCCATGACCTCGATGCGATGGCGGCGGCAATCGAGCCTGACACCCGCCTGGTCTTCATTGCGAACCCGAACAACCCGACCGGCACCTTCATTCCGGCCGCTGAAATCGAAGCCTTCCTGGACAAGGTTCCGGCCAACGTGGTCGTGGTGCTCGACGAGGCCTACAACGAATTCCTGGCGCCCGAACAGCAGTTCGAATCGGCCCAGTGGGTCAGGAAGTATCCGAACCTGATGGTCTCGCGCACCTTCTCCAAGGCTTACGGGCTGGCCGGGCTGCGTGTCGGTTTCGCCATCGCGCAGCCGGAAGCGACCGACCTGATGAACCGCATCCGCCAGCCGTTCAACGTCAACTCGCTGGCGCAGGCTGCCGCCATCGCCGCCCTCAACGACAATCAATTCCTGGAGCAGGGCGCGCGCAACAACAGCGCCGGCTACCGCCAGTTGGTCGAAGCGTTCGAGCAACTGGGCCTGGAATACGTTCCGTCGTACGGCAATTTCGTGCTGGTGCGGGTGGGCCAGGACGACGGCGCCGGTGCGCGCGTGAACCTGGCGTTGCTCAAGCAGGGCGTCATCGTGCGCCCGGTCGGCAACTACGGCCTGCCGCAATGGCTGCGCATTTCCATCGGCCTGCCGCAGGAAAACGCGATCTTCATCACCGCACTGAAAAAGGCTCTGGGCTGACGTGTTCAACAAGGTTGTCATTTTCGGGGTAGGGCTGATCGGCGGCTCGTTCGCGCTGGCGCTCAAGCAGGCTGGCCGGGTTGGGACGGTGGTCGGCATGGGGCGCTCGCAGCAAGTGCTGGCGCGCGCGCTGGAACTGGGCATCATCGACGCGATCGGCGAATCGGTCGCGGACGCAATGAAAGGGGCCGACCTGGTGCTGATCGCCGCGCCGGTGGCCCAGACCGAAAAAATCCTGTCCTCGCTGCTGCCGTACCTGGAAGCGGGCACCGTCGTCACCGACGCCGGCAGCACCAAGTCCGATGTCGTGGCTGCGGCGCGCTATGCGCTCGGTTCCAAGGTTGCGCAGTTCGTGCCCGGCCATCCGATCGCGGGCCGCGAGTCGAACGGACCCGATGCCGCCATTCCCGATCTGTACCGCGGCAAGAAGGCTGTGCTCACGCCGCTGGCCGAAAACTCACCGGCCGACGTCGAGCGCGTCGCTGGCGCCTGGACCGCCTGTGGCGCCATCATCCACCGCCTCGCCGCGTTGGAGCACGACAAGGTATTCGCCGCCGTCAGCCACCTGCCGCACCTGCTGGCCTTCGCGCTGGTCGACGACATCGCCAACAAGGAGCATGCCGGCTTGCTGTTCCAGTACGCAGCCAGCGGCTTTCGCGATTTCACCCGCATCGCCGGGTCGTCACCCGAAATGTGGCGCGACATCAGCATGGCCAACCAGGGCGCGCTGCTGTCCGAGCTCGATGCCTATCTGGCCCAATTGAACGGACTGCGCGCCATGCTGGCGGCGCGCGACGCGGGCGGGATCGAGACGGTCTACGCGAACGCCCAGCGCGCGCGCCAGAAGTGGATCGCCACCATTGAAACGGCCGAAGCGCCGCCGCCGCAAGACAGCGCCGAATAGTATCGAAGGACTCCACAGCATGACGCAGCAAAAACATTATCCCGACCACATCGATCTCAAGAGCGTCATGCACGTAGAGGGCGTGGTGCGCCTGCCAGGTTCCAAGAGCATCTCGAACCGCACCTTGCTGCTGGCCGCGCTGGCCGGCGGCAGCACCACCATCATTGACCTGCTGGCCTCGGACGACACGCTGGTGATGCTGGGCGCGCTGCACTCGCTCGGCGTGAAATGGGAGCAGGTCGATGCGCACACCCATGTGGTGCACGGGATCGACGGCGTGCTGCCGGTGCGTCAGGCCGACCTGTTCATGGGTAACGCGGGCACCGCGATCCGCCCGCTGACCGCGGCGCTGGCCGTCATCGGCGGCGACTATACCCTGCACGGCGTCTCGCGCATGCACGAGCGCCCGATCGGCGACCTGGTCGACGCGCTCAATGCCGTCGGCGCCCGCATCGAGTACACCGGCGTCGAAGGCTATCCGCCGCTGCGCATCCGCCCCGGGCACCTGCACGCGCAGCGCATGTCCGTGCGCGGCAATGTGTCGAGCCAGTTCCTGACCGCGCTGCTGATGGCCGCGCCGCTCATGGCCAGGGAGCACGCGGTCAGCATCGACGTGGTGGGCGAACTCATTTCCAAGCCCTACATCGAGATCACCCTGAACCTGATGCGCCGCTTCGGCGTGACGGTGGAGCAGGACGGCTGGCGCTCGTTCACCGTGCGGCCGGGCCAGCGCTACCGGAGCCCGGGCGCCATCCACGTCGAAGGCGACGCTTCCTCGGCCTCGTACTTCCTGGCCGCCGGCGCCATTGCCGGCGGGCCGGTACGGGTGCAGGGGGTGGGGCGCGACAGCATCCAGGGCGACGTGCGCTTCGCCGAAGCGCTCGAACAGATGGGCGCGACCATCACCCGCGGCGACAACTGGATCGAGGCGCGCTCGAACGGCGTGCTCAAGGCCATCGACGCCGACTTCAACCACATCCCCGACGCCGCGATGACGATCGCGGTGGCCGCGCTGTACGCCGACGGCACCAGCACGCTGCGCAACATCGCCAGCTGGCGCGTCAAGGAAACCGACCGCCTGAGCGCGATGGCGACCGAGCTGCGCAAGCTGGGCGCGCAGGTGGAAGAGGGGCCGGACTTCATCCGCATCACGCCGCCGGCCGAGATCCTGCCGGCCACCATCGACACCTACGACGACCACCGCATGGCGATGTGCTTCTCGCTGGCCGCGCTGGACGGCAAGGCGCGGCGCGGCAACCGCATGCGCATCAACGACCCGAAATGCGTCGCCAAGACCTTTCCCGAGTATTTCGATGCGTTCGCCGCAATCGCACATGAAGAGTTATTCTGAGCAGGCAGCCGCACTCAAGGAACTGCAGCGCATTCCCGGCGTTGGCCCCAGCATTGCGCAAGACCTGTACGATCAGGGCTACCGCAAGGTCGAGGACCTCAAGCGTGCCGATCCGGACGCGATGTACGAGCGCCAGGAACAGTTGCAGCGCTGCCATGTTGACCGTTGCTGGCTGTACGTTGCCAGATGCGCTGTATACTTCGCGCAAAACGTCAACCCCGAGCCGGAAAAGCTCAAGTGGTGGAACTGGAAGGATTAGGCGTCGTCGTTCCCGCGCAGGCGGGAACCCCATTTCGCAGCACACCAATGTAGCCGGCATCAATGGCATGCACACAAAATGGGGTTCCCGCTTTCGCGGGAACGACGTGTGACCGGTAATTAACTCCGCTTTCGCGGGACCGACGTGTGACCGGTAATTAACCCCGCTTTCGCGGGACCGACATGTGACCGGTAATTAACCCCGCTTTCGCGGGAACGACGTGTGACCGCTAATTAACCAACACTGAACAAATAAAAACTCGATGCAACATACCAATATTCCAGTGATCACCATCGACGGTCCGACCGCTTCCGGCAAGGGCACGGTCGCCCACAAGGTTGCCGACCGGCTCGGTTTCCACTACCTCGACTCGGGCGCCCTGTACCGCCTGACGGCGCTCATGGCGCGGCGCCGCAACACCGAGCTGCACGACGAGCACGCCCTGGCCAAGCTGGCCGAGCACCTGCCGGCCAGCTTCTCGGGCGGCGAAATCCTGCTTGCCAACGAAAACGTGACGCAGGCCATCCGCGCCGAGGAGGTTGGTACTTTGGCATCGAAAATCGCCGCATTGCCTTCCGTCCGGCAAGCCCTGTACGCCTTGCAACTGGGCTTTCGCAAGGCGCCCGGCCTGGTGGCAGACGGGCGCGACATGGGGACCGTCATTTTCCCCCATGCACCGCTCAAGGTGTACCTGACCGCGAGCGTGCAGGCGCGCGCGCAGCGCAGATATAAGCAATTGATTGACAAGGGGTTTTCTGCTAATATGGAAGACCTACTGTCCGATTTGCAGGCGCGCGACGACCGCGATACTCACCGCGCGATCGCCCCGCTGGTTCCGGCAGAAGATGCCCGTATCCTCGATACTTCCGACATGACGGCCGATCAGGCCATCGAGGAAGTGCTGAAATGGTATGCGCACCTGAAGAACTGAGGCTGCTGCGTCATCGCAGTTTCAAAGGGTGCCTGCTCCGGCCTGTTGCCGGCGCGGGCCTTGTTTAACCTAACCCAGTTTAAGTCGCATGGTGCGATCTCTGCTGGCTAACTCGTGTAAATCCTATGTCTACAGCAACAACAGAAGCAACCGGTATGGAAAGTTTTGCAGCGCTCTTCGAGGAATCGTTGTCGCGTCAAGATATGCGCTCCGGCGAGGTTATTTCCGCTGAAGTCGTGCGCCTCGACCACAATTTCGTGATCGTCAACGCCGGCCTCAAATCCGAAGCTTTCATCCCCATCGAAGAATTCAAGAATGACCAAGGCGAACTGGAAGTCCAGGTAGGCGACTTCGTTTCCGTGGCCATCGAGTCGCTCGAAAACGGTTTCGGCGACACCATCCTGTCGCGCGACAAGGCAAAGCGCCTGGCGTCGTGGCTGGCTCTGGAAAAAGCAATGGAATCGGGCGAGATCGTCGTCGGTACCGTCAATGGCAAAGTCAAGGGCGGCCTGACCGTTCTGACCAACGGCATCCGCGCGTTCCTGCCAGGTTCCCTGGTAGACACCCGTCCTGTCAAGGACACCACCCCGTTCGAAGGCAAGACCCTGGAATTCAAGGTCATCAAGCTCGACCGCAAGCGCAACAACGTCGTTCTGTCCCGCCGCGCGGTGATCGAAGCGTCGATGGGCGAAGAGCGCCAGAAGCTGATGGAAACCCTGAAAGAAGGCACCGTCGTGACCGGCGTGGTCAAGAACATCACCGACTACGGCGCGTTCGTGGACCTGGGCGGCATCGACGGCCTGCTGCACATCACCGACCTGGCATGGCGTCGTGTGCGTCACCCATCGGAAGTGCTGACCGTTGGCCAGGAAATCACCGCCAAGGTCCTGAAGTACGATCAAGAGAAGAACCGTGTCTCGCTGGGCGTGAAGCAGCTGGGCGACGATCCTTGGACCGGTCTGTCCCGTCGTTACCCGCAAGGCACCCGTCTGTTCGGTAAAGTAACGAACCTGACCGACTACGGCGCGTTCGTTGAAGTCGAGCAGGGCATCGAAGGCCTGGTCCACGTTTCCGAAATGGACTGGACCAACAAGAACGTCGCACCAAACAAGGTTGTCCAGCTGGGCGACGAAGTTGAAGTGATGGTTCTGGAAATCGACGAAGAGCGTCGCCGTATTTCGCTGGGCATGAAGCAATGCAAGGCGAATCCATGGGATGACTTCGGCGTGACCCACAAGAAGGGCGACAAAGTGCGCGGCGCGATCAAGTCGATCACCGACTTCGGCGTGTTCATCGGCCTGGCCGGCAACATCGACGGCCTGGTTCACCTGTCCGACCTGTCCTGGACCGAAACCGGCGAAGAAGCTGTGCGCCGTTTCAAGAAAGGCGACGAACTGGAAGCCATCGTCCTGGCCATCGACGTCGAGCGCGAGCGCGTCTCCCTGGGTGTCAAGCAACTCGAAGGCGACCCATTCAACAACTTCGCTGCAATGAACGACAAAGGCTCCCTGGTAACGGGTACGGTCAAGTCGGTCGAGCCTAAGGGCGCTGTCATCCAGCTGTCCGAAGAAGTCGAAGGCTATCTGCGTGCTTCCGAAATCTCGCGCGACCGCGTTGAAGATGCCGGTACCCACCTGAAAGTCGGCGATTCGGTCGAGGCGCTGGTGATCAACATCGATCGCAAGGCTCGCAGCATCCAGCTGTCGATCAAGGCGAAAGACAATGTCGAAACCCAAGAAGCGATGCAGAAGATGGCAGCTTCCGCCGACAGCAACGCGGCATCGGGCACCACCAGCCTGGGCGCGCTGTTGAAAGCCAAGTTCGATAACAAGAACTAAATCGTCGAAAGCGGCAGATGACGAAGTCCGAGTTGATTAACCGCCTGGCTGAGCGCTATTCTCAGCTGGTGGCCAAGGATGCGGAGTACGCTGTCAAGACCATCCTCGATGCAATGACCAACGCCCTGGCGACCGGTCAGCGTATCGAGATCCGTGGTTTCGGCAGCTTTGCCCTGAACAGCCGGCCACCGCGTATCGGACGCAATCCGAAGTCCGGCGAGAAAGTGATGGTGCCCGAAAAACGGGTACCTCATTTCAAGCCTGGCAAGCAGTTGCGCGAGCGGGTAGATGCGATGGTTGGGCAACCGATCATCGAAGACTGAGTCGTCTGGCGTTTCGGGTATGCCAGGCCTGCCCGGTCGTTCGAACCAGAAGACGGCGTCCTTGGATGCCGTTTTTTTTCGTCAAATCCGCCCGCGGCGCGCGCACGAATGGCGTATTCTTGAATGTGGCTCGTGGTAACCGTTATCATATGTGTCACTTGGTATTTTGAAATCTTCTCACTGGGACCTGAGATGAAACTAGTCTCCACGATCGTCGGACTGCTCCTGTTCATCCTGTTTTTCGGCTTCGCGCTGAAGAACACGCAGGAAGTCGACCTGCATTTCTTCCTCAACTATGAATTGCGCGGCCCCCTGGTGCTGATGCTGCTGGCGTTTTTCGTCGCCGGCGCCGCCCTCGGCATCCTGGCTGTCACGCCTACCGTGTTCCGGCACCGGCGCGAAACCTCGAAACACCGCGACACGATCTTTGCGCTGCAAAGCGTGGCCCGTACGGCCAGCACCCCGCCGCAGCCCGACAGCGTGAACACGCAGCAGTAATTGCACTCTCCATCACACCAACAAAAAGAATCGCATGGACTTTGAACTCTGGTGGTTGCTTGGCATCCCCGTCTTTTTTGGCCTGGGCTGGATCGCAGCCCGGGTCGACATCAAACAGCTCGTGTCCGAGTCGCGCAGCCTGCCGCGCGGCTATTTCAAGGGCCTCAATTTCCTCCTCAACGAACAGCCCGACAAGGCGATCGACGCTTTCATCGAGATCGTCAAGCTCGACCCCGAAACGGCCGACATGCACTTCGCGCTGGGTAACCTGTTTCGCCGCCGCGGCGAGATCGAGCGCGCCATCCGGGTGCACCAGAACCTGCTCTCGCGGCCCGACCTGCCGGCCGAACAGCAGATGCAGGCGCAGCACGAACTGGGCATGGACTACCTGAAGGCCGGCCTGCTGGACCGCGCCGAAGAGACCTTCAACGCCCTGGTCGACACGCCGTACGGGGTGCAGGCGCGGCGCGCGCTGCTCGAAATCTACCAGCGCGAAAAGGAATGGCCGCGCGCGATCGAAGCGGCGCTCGGGCTTCAGGAATCGGGCGCCGGCGGACGCCAGAAAGAGATCTCGCAGTTCTATTGCGAACTGGCGCAGGACGCTCTGGTGCACATGCATCCGGACGACGCCGTGCCCTTGCTCGAAAAAGCGCTGCAGGCCGACCGCAAGAACGTGCGCGCCACCTTGCTAAGTGGCGACGCGCAACTGGCACACGGCGACATCGAAGGCGCGCTCATGACGTGGCGCCGGGTGGAACAGCAAAGCGTGCCGCACGTGGCGCTGGTCGCGCAGCGCCTGATGGACGGCTACCGCAAGGTCGGGCGCGCCCAGGAAGGCGTCAACCTGTTACGCTCCTACCTGGCCGAGGCGTCCTCGATCGACTTGATCGAGGTCGTGTTCAAGGCCGTGATCGAACTCGATGGCGTGGAGGCGGCCAAGCAGCTGGTGCTGGACGAACTGCGCCGCAATCCGACCTTGCTCGGCCTCGATAAATTGCTCGAAGCACGCCTGATGGATGCTCCGGCTAATATTTGGGAAGAGCTGTCGATGGTGAAGAACCTGGTGCACGGATACACCCAGAAACTGGCGCGTTATCAGTGCAGCCATTGCGGCTTCAAGGCGCGCCAGTTCTACTGGCAGTGTCCCGGCTGCAGCGGCTGGGAAACCTACCCGCCGCGACGTACGGAAGAACTTAATGTGATGAACTGAGCGAGCGCGCCGGTGGCCGAGCCGTTCGCCCGTTAACCGCGAAAGCACAACATGAAGATAACCATTATCGGCACCGGCTATGTCGGCCTCGTCACCGGCGCATGCCTGGCGGAGCAGGGCAACGACGTGTTTTGTCTCGACCTCGACGAGAAAAAAATCGCCATGCTTAACGACGGCGGCATCCCCATCCACGAACCGGGCCTGGAAGAAGTCGTTGCGCGCAACCGCGCCGCCGGCCGCCTGACCTTCTCGACCGACATCGCAGCCGGCGTCGCGCACGGCGAGCTGCAGTTCATCGCGGTCGGCACCCCGCCCGACGAAGACGGCTCGGCCGACCTGCAATACGTGCTCGCCGCCGCGCGCAACATCGGCAAGCACATGACCGGGTTCAAGGTCATCGTCGACAAATCCACCGTGCCGGTCGGCACCGCGGACCGCGTGAGCGCGGCCATGGCCGAGGAAATCGCCGCGCGCGGCTGCGACGCCAGCTTTTCGGTTGTCTCCAATCCCGAATTCCTCAAGGAAGGCGCAGCGGTCGAGGACTTCATGCGTCCGGACCGCATCGTGATCGGCCACGCCTCGAACGAAGCGGGCGAGCGTGCGCGCACCCTGATGAAAAAGCTGTACGCGCCGTTCAACCGCCACCACGAGCGCACCCACTGGATGGACGTGCGCTCGGCCGAATTCACCAAGTACGCCGCCAACGCCATGCTGGCGACCCGCATTTCGTTCATGAACGAGCTGGCCAACCTGGCCGACCAGGTCGGGGTCGACATCGAAGCGGTGCGTCACGGGATCGGCTCGGACCCGCGCATCGGACACGGCTTCCTGTACGCCGGCGCCGGCTACGGCGGCTCGTGCTTTCCGAAAGACGTGCAGGCGCTCGAGCGCACCGCGCGCCAGTACGACCAGGACCTGCTGATCCTGCGCGCGGTCGAAGCGGTCAACGACAAGCAGAAACAGGTACTCGGACGCAAGGTGGCGGCCCGCTTCGGCAACGACCTGGCCGGCAAGCATTTCGCGCTCTGGGGACTTGCCTTCAAACCGAACACCGACGACATGCGCGAAGCACCCGCGCGCGTGCTGTTGCGCGACCTGATCGAGCGCGGCGCGAGCGTGGCCGTATTCGATCCGGTCGCGATGAACGAAGCGAAGCGCGTGCTGGCGCTCGACTTCAATGGCGAGCAGTTCGGCAAGATCAGCTTTGCAGGCAGCCCGATGGCGGCCCTGGACGGCGCCGAAGCGCTCGTCATCGTGACCGAATGGAAGGCTTTCCGCAGCCCCGACTTCGAACAGATCAAGGCGCGCCTGAAGCACCCGGTCATCTTCGACGGGCGCAACCTGTTTCAACCCGAACTGATGGCCGAACACGGCATCGAATATCACGGAATCGGACGCTCCGTCCTGACACGCGCATGAATCAAAACAACATCAGCCGCCTCTTGAGCGCAGACAGCAATCCCCTCATCGCAGCGCCGGTGCTCGATACCGTGCGCATTCTCGTGGTGGGCGACGTCATGCTCGACCGATACTGGTTCGGCGACGTCAGCCGGATTTCGCCGGAAGCGCCGGTGCCGGTGGTGCGCATCGAACGGCGCGAAGAGCGCCTGGGCGGCGCCGCCAACGTCGCGCGCAACGCGGCCGCGCTCGGCGCGCATTGCGGCCTGCTCGGCGTGGTGGGCGCCGACGAAGCGGGCGCCCAGGTGGAACACCTGCTGCGCGGCTCGGGCATCCACAGCTACCTCAAGCGCGACGACGCGATCTCGACCATCATCAAGCTGCGCGTGATCGGGCGCCAGCAGCAGCTGCTGCGCATCGACTTCGAAGATGCGCCGACCGACACCGTCCTGCGCGACAAGCTCACCCAGTTCAACGCGCTGCTGCCCGAGTACGACGTCATCATCCTGTCCGACTACAACAAGGGCAGCCTGGTCAACGTGGCCGAAATGATCAAGGCCGGGCGCGCGGCCGGCAAGATCGTGATGGTCGACCCCAAGGGCGACGATTTCTCGCCGTACGCGGGCGCGACCATCCTGACGCCGAACAAGTCCGAGCTGCGCCGCATCGTGGGCAGCTGGAACAGCGAAGACAAGCTCACCGAAAAGGCCCAGGGCCTGCGCCAGCAGCTTGGCCTGGACGCACTGCTGCTGACGCGATCCGAGGAAGGCATGAGCCTGTACAGCGAGCGTGAAGTGCTGCACATGCACGCCGATGCGCGCGAAGTGTTCGACGTCTCGGGTGCGGGCGACACCGTCATCGCGACGATGGCCGCCATGCTCGGCGCCGGCATGCCGATGGCCGACGCGCTGGTGGCGGCCAACCGCGCCGGCGGCATCGTGGTCGGCAAGCTTGGCACCGCCACCGTCACCCGCGAAGAGCTGTTCGGAAAATAGACGGTTTCGCTCTGTCCGGTTTCAACGCGTATTGACGTGCATCAAACATCGCGGTCAACCTGGCGCGGGGCAGGGCGTTATGCATCCAGGGACGGCGCTCGCCGTCCTCCCGTTTGAATCCATTGGAGAAAACCAACATGATCAAGAAACTGATGCTTGCGCTTGCAACGATGATCGCCGCGGCCGGCTTTGCATTCGCCCAGGTCGATGTGAACAAGGCCGACCAGGCCGCGCTGGACGGCGTCAAGGGCGTTGGCCCGACCCTGTCGAAAACAATTATCGCCGAGCGCTCCAAGGGCGAATTCAAGGATTGGGCCGATTTCGAGAAGCGCGTCAAAGGCGTGGGCGACAAGCGCGCGGCAAAGCTGTCGAAGGCCGGCCTGCAGGTGAACGGCCAGTCGAAGGAAGGCGCACCGATGGCCGCCGCAACCGAGAAACCGGCCACCGCCGCCAAGGCAAAGCCGGCCAAGGAAGCACCGAAGCAGTAGCGCTCCCGCGCGTAAATACGCGCGCTGGAATCGACCCCGCCGCTCATCGCCGCGGGGTTTTTTTTATGCCTGCTTTCGCCCCCAACCGGCCTTGCTCGTGAGAAGATGGCGGCGCCTGACTTCTTCACATCTTCAAAGGACCGCATCCATGGCTCATGTCACTTCCTCCAAAACGCTGCTGGCCGGCTTGCTCACGATGGCAGCCGGCGTGTCCTTGGCCGCCGCGCCGGCATCGCCCGACGTCGCGCGCCACCAGGCGCAGATCGACAAGATCGTGGCCGACATTTCGCCGCAGCGCATCGAAGGCTATGTGCGCAAGCTGGCCGGTTTCAAGACGCGCCACACCATGTCCGATACCGTCTCCGATACGGTTGGCATCGGCGCGGCGCGGCGCTGGATCAAGAGTGAACTGGAACGCTGCGGCGCGCAGGCGGGCGGACGCCTGCAGGTCGCATTCGACAGCCACGTGACTCCCGTTTCGGCGCGCATTTCGCGCCCGACCGAAGTGGTCAACGTGGTCGCCACGCTGCCCGGCACCCAGGACGCCTCGAAGGAGCGCATGTACGTGGTGAGCGGCCATTATGATTCGCGCAACACCGACATCATGGACGCCAAGGGCGACGCCCCCGGCGCCAACGACGATGCTTCCGGCACCGCGGCGGTGATGGAAATGGCGTGCGTCATGGCGCGCCACCGGTTCGACGCGACGCTTGTCTTCATGACGGTTGCGGCCGAAGAGCAGGGCTTGCTGGGCGCGACCCATTGGGCCGAACAGGCCAGGCTGAAGAACCTGAACATCGCCGGCATGTTCACCAACGACATCATCGGCAGCTCGCGCGCCGACGACGGCAGGATCGACGACACCCAGGTGCGCCTGTTCGCCGAAAGCGTCCCGGCCACCAAGGACATGAGCGACACGGTGCGCTCCCTGCTCGCTACCGGCGGCGAAAACGATTCGCTCTCGCGCCAGCTGGCGCGCCACGTCAAGGAAACGGGCGAGCGCTACGTTCCCAATTTCAAGGTCAGCGTGATCCAGCGCCGCGACCGTTACCTGCGCGGCGGCGATCATATGCCGTTCCTGGCGCGCGGCTACGCGGCGCTGCGCTTCACCGAGCCGAACGAGGATTTCGCGCACCAGCACCAGAACCTGCGCACCGAAGGCGGCAAGGTCTATGGCGACCTGCCCGAGTTCGACGATTTCAATTACATCGCACGCGTGGCGAAGGTGAATGCGGCGGCCCTGGCCTCGCTGGCGCTGGCGCCGGCGGCGCCGCAACAAGTGCAGATGCGCACCGACAAGCTCGAGAACGATTCCTCGCTGGTGTGGCAGCCCAATACCGAGCCTGACCTGGCCGGCTACCGCATCGTGTGGCGCGACACCACCGCCGCGCAGTGGCAGGGTTCCCTGTTCGTCGGGAACGTCAACGAGGCCACCGTCAAGCTCTCGAAGGACAACTACTTCTTCGGCGTGCAGGCGGTCGACAAGGACGGCAACGTCAGTGTCGCCACTTACCCGGCCCCGCGCCGCTGACAGGCGTCGCCCCTGGGCCCTGCGCCCAGGGGTGGAGCGCACGCGGAATGTCATCTGGGATTAAAATGGTATTTTGTCGAACTGCAAAAGACCACGAATGCCCTACATGACCCTCGAAGACACCATCGGCAATACGCCGCTGGTGCAACTGAAGCGCCTGCCCGGCCCCGATGCCGCGGCACGCAACAATATCATCCTTGCAAAAATGGAAGGCGACAATCCGGCAGGCTCGGTCAAGGACCGCGCCGCGATGTCGATGCTCAAGCGCGCCGAGGAGCGCGGCGAGATCAAGCCGGGCGACACCCTGATCGAAGCGACCAGCGGCAATACCGGTATCGCACTGGCGATGGCCGCGGCGATCCGCGGCTACAAGATGCTGCTGCTCATGCCCGAGTATATGTCGATCGAGCGGCGCCAGAGCATGGCCGCCTACGGCGCGCAGATCATCCTGACCCCCAAGACCGGCGGCATGGAATATGCGCGCGACATGGCCGAGCAATTGCGCAAGGACGGCAAGGGCTTCATCCTCGACCAGTTCGGCAACCCGGACAATCCACGCGCCCACTACGAGGGCACCGGCCCTGAAATCTGGCGCGACACAAACGGCCAGGTGACGCACTTCGTCAGCGCAATGGGCACCACCGGCACCATCATGGGCGTGTCGCAGTACCTGAAGGAACAGAACGAGGCGGTGCGGATCGTCGGCGCCGAGCCGGAGGAGGGTTCGCAGATCCCGGGCATCCGCAAATGGCCGGAAGCCTATCTTCCCAAGATCTATGACAAGACGCGCGTGGACCAGATCGAAACTGTGAGCCAGGCCGCGGCCGAACACATGGCGCGCCGCCTTGCGGCCGAAGAGGGGATTTTTTGCGGAATTTCGGCGGCCGGCGCATGCGAGATCGCACTGCGCGTATCGCAAACCGTGGAAAACGCGACGATCGTGTTTATCGTCTGCGATCGCGGCGACCGCTATTTGTCGACGGGCGTATTTCCCGCCTGAGACTGACGTGCTCCCTCCGCCCGGAGGGAGCGGCAGGCAAGGCCGGCAATTACGCTTGTGGCTCGCCGCCTTCTTTTGGCTTGAACTGCTTGTCGCTGATGCGGAACTTGTTGCGGCGGTCGCCCATCAGGTAACGCAGGTCGCGGATCGACAGGTCGCTCACTTCGTGCATGCGGATCAGCAGCGATGCGCCGACAGGCAGGCGGTGGTGGCGGATCTTGGAAATGACCGGCGGCGCAACTTCGAGCGCACGCGACAGGGCCGCATCATTTTTCAGACGCAAGTTCTCGATGAGCGTATCCAGCAATCTGTTTGGGTTGTACTGCAGCAGATCATCGGAGTCCGAATCGCTGTTCATATCAATGCCGACTTGGTTTGTCATGATGTCATTCATTCCTATTGAAGGTTGTCCTGCTTGGTCAAACACTCGGAGTTCGCAGCTGCTGCAACCGCATCAAGCTCTTCTGACGATGGAATCCGGGATAACTCTTTTTAAAAAATATACACAATTGTACAAGCTTTTCGAATCTCATACCCATAAGCAATAAAAAACGTGGTATGAGTTCCGTCACTGTTGTCTAATCGTAACATAGCCTGATTGCAATTCTCTCACAAAACCACCGAAAAAAAATTGTTTTTTCAGAAAACTTAAGTGTAAGGCAATTAGACGCGCGTCGCCGCACAATTCATATTGCGATATGGAAACGACAAGCTTGCAGGGGGTATCGCGAGGAAACGGGTCATTCCTCCGCTGTAGTTGAGACAGCAAGGGCGCATACTCTTACCGGGTATGCGCGGGCGCGCTCCCGGTGCGGACCCGGGTGCCGGGATTTTTCTTACATTAAGTTACAAGTTTCCGGCGGTGCAAGGCTTACGGTTGGCGGCCCAAGCGCACCGCGCGTCCCAGTTCGATGACCGACATGGCGTAGAAAAAGCTGCGGTTGTACTTGGTGATGGCGAAAAAATTATCGGTGCCGAGCCAGTATTCGGTCGCCTCGGCGCCGTTCTGCAGGTCGACCAGGCCGAACCGCATGCCGGCAGGCAGCGGCTCACGGCTGACCACGCCAGCTGCCAGCAACTCTTCTTGCGTGAATGTGGCCGCCAGGCCCTGTCCGATATAGCTTTGCCACGCCAGGCTGGGGGAGACCTCGGCCGCGTACGCCGCAGGCCCGCCCTGGTCGCGCTTCCAGCCGTGCTGCACCAGGAAATTGGCGACGCTGCCGATTGCGTCGACGGTCGAATTGCGCAGGTCGATCATGCCGTCGCCATCGAAATCGACCGCGTATGCGAGGATACTTCCCGGCATGAACTGGGGCAGGCCGACGGCGCCCGCGTACGAACCGAGCAAGGAGAGCGGATCGATCGCCTGCTGGCGCGCAAACAGCAGCGTGTTTTCCAGCTCCGAGCGGAAGAACGCCATGCGCGCGGCGCGGTTCGGGGTTTCCGGGTAGGCGAAGGCGAGCGTGGTCAAGGTGTCCATCACCCGAAAGCGCCCCGTATTGCGGCCGTACACGGTCTCGACCCCGATGATGCCGACGATGATCTCGGCCGGCACCCCGTACTGCTGCTCGGCGCGCGCGAGCGCCTGTTCGTTGTCGTTCCAAAAACTCACGCCCGCATTGATGCGCACCGGCTCGATGAACAGCTGGCTGTACGCCTGCCAGTTTTTCGGCTTGCCGGGAGGCGCCGGCTTGACCAGTTGCACCGCCGAGTCGACAAAATGAACCTGCGAGATGAGCGCGTGCAGGGCCTCGCGCTCGAAGCCATGCTTGCTCACCATCTCGTCGGCGAAGTCGTTCACCGCGCGCCATTCGCCGAAATTGACATGCTCGCCGGTGTAGTCGATTTTCGGCGCGATCCTTTTCGGTTTGACCGGTTTTGCGTGGCGCACCGCGGCCTTCTTGTGGATCTTCTTTTTCGGCGCCGGCGCAGCTTGCGCGCCAGAGGTCGCGCCAAGGGCGAACGCCAGGGCCAGGGCGATGATTTTGAGCGGGGTACGCAACTGCGGTAATGTCATTTCGATTCGTTCAACAAGCTTTTGAGGGTGGCGGCCAGGTTGGCCTCGGTGGTGCGCGTACTGTATTTATGTGCGCTGTACAGTGTCAGGAAGCGCGCGACGGCCGATTTTTTTTCAGGTGCGAGATCGAGCGCCATCAGGCGATGCGCATACGCGCTGGGACCTTCGTCGCTGGCGCGCGCCATGCCGAGCCGCGCGAGGTGCAGGCACAGTGCCGAGTATAGCGCATCGACAGGGTCGATTTGGCGCCGGCGTCGTAACGCGCGCCACAGCATGGCCAGGGTGGCAACCAGGCCCAGTGCCGCCAGCGTGCGCCAGTCGGCCAGTTTTTCCTGAAGCGCTGCCAGCAGGCCGCGCTGGCGCTCCGGCGTGTAGTTCAATACCCACTGGTTCCAGCCGTTGTTGAAGGCGGCGAACTGAAAGCGCATGTGCGTGACCCAGGAGTTCTCGCCGCCGCCGAAATCGATCAGCTTGCCGAGGCCTTCGATCCCGAACGGCGCCTGGCGCGGCAAGGCGCGCGCCAAAGAGCTGCGCACCCGCTCGGGCGCGACCGCTGCGGTCGGGTCGACCCTGACCCAGCCGCGTCCGGCCAGCCACACCTCGGCCCACGCGTGCGCGTCGGACTGGCGCACCGTCAGGAAGCCGTCCACCGGATTGAGCTCGCCGCCCTGGTAGCCGGTCACCACCCGCGCCGGAACTCCCGCCGCGCGCATCAGGACCACGAAGGCGCCCGCGTAGTGCTCGCAAAATCCGGACTTGGTCGTGTACAGGAATTCATCGACCGAGTGCACGCCGAGCAGGGGTGGCTCCAGGGTGTACACGTAGCCATCCTGGGTGAAGCGGTCGAGCACGGCGGCGATGCGCTTGAGCGGGTCGGGCTCCTCGCGCAGCTCGGCGCCGGCGCGCCGGGTGCGCGGGTTGTAGTTGCGCGGCAGCGCCAGCCATTGCTCCATGTCCTCCGGCGGGGCCTGTGCCTGCATGCTGAAATCCACATACGAGGTCGCCTCGTAACGCACGCGCCGCTCGAGCGGATAGGTGGCCGAGATTTCCAGTTCGGCCGACACCCGGGTCGGATTGTCCGCCAGCTGGGGCACCTGGGCCGGCATCTCGAGCGCGAACAGCCAGTGGTTCTGGCTCGGTTCGAGCGTGACCTGGTGCCGGATCGCTCGCCCGCGTATCGCGATCGAAATCGATTCGGGGCCGCTCTGGCGGCGCCACGGGCGCCGCACCTGGGTCCAGGTGGCGCCGTCGAAGTCGCCAAGCACGACCGCGCGCCAGTACAACTGCACCTGCGGCGGCGCCGGGTCGATGAACTTGACGCGAAACGCGGTCTCTTCCGATTGCGCCAGGCTCGACAGCTTGCCGGGCGCCATCCGGTCGGACAGACCGCTGCGCGCACCGCCGACCTGGCCCGGCACGCCCCACAGCGGGCCATGGATGCGCGGGAAGACGAAGAACATCAGCAGCGCCAGCGGCGCGGCCAGCGCGACGATGGCCGCGCCCATGCGCAGCCGGCGCCGCAGCGGCGGCACCGCGCCGGTGAACTGGAACGAGAGCTGTGCGGTGAGCAGCACGATCACCGAGGCGATCATCATCAGGGCGGTGCCGATGCCCTGCGAGTAAAAGAAGTTGGTCAGTACCAGGAACAGGCACAGGAACACGACCACGTACAGGTCGCGCCTGGCACGCATCTCGAGCATCTTGAAGGTGACCAGCAGCACCAGCATCGCCACCCCGGCGTCGCGCCCGAACAGCGTGCGATAAGTCATCAGCACGAGCACCATGGCGCCCACCGCGATCGGCAGCAGCAGCGCAATCGGCGGCATGCGGGTGCCGCGCAAGGTCACTGCGGCGCGCCACGCCAGCGTCGCCGCGCACAGGGCTGACACCCACAGCGGCAGGTGGCTCGCATGCGGGGCCATCACCAGCAGCGCGCCGGCCAGCAGCAGCAAGGTGTCGGCCTTGTCGCGCGCCAGCGGCGCTGCAAACCTGCCCCACGACGCACCTGCGCCGGCTTCGCTCATGCGCTTCCCCCGGCCCGGTACAGGGCCAGCGCGCGCAGGCATGCCGCCTGGTGCGCCGCGCCGCTGGACGCCGCAAAGCGGTGCGCTCCGATGTGAAACGCGTAGGGCAGGGCGCGCTGCTCGGCCTCTAACACCCAGCGCGTCATGCGCGAGAGCCGTAGTTCAAGGTCCATGATTGGCGGCAGCGCGTCGAAGTCGAGCTCCAGCTCCTCGGCCGCCCCTCCTTCGAAATGCTTGGTCACCAGCTGGCCGCCCAGGGCCGGGTCGAGCCGCGCGATCTGGCGCCACGCTAGCCGGCGAATTGCATCGCCATGCTGGTAGCTGCGCACGCCCGCGAAGTCCTCATGGCCCGCGTGGCCCTGGCCCTCGGCGCCGGCCGCGCCGCTCATCGGCAGCGGCGGGGCGTTCGGTTCCGGGAACGGATACACCAGCGCCTTCAGATCGGGCTGCCAATAGCTCCAGGCCCGGAACAGGCCGAGCGGAAACCGCGTGGCCAGTTTTACCCGCGGCGCGGGGAGCCAGCCGCGTTCCTCGGCCGCTGTGCTCAGCAGCGCCGAGCAAGCTCCCCCGGCTGGCGCGTCCACTGCATGGCGCGCCTCGCCGGCCCCAATGAAGTCGATCCAGAGCGCGTAGCGGTCGATGCCGGTGCGGTTGACCAGGTGCAGTTCGAATTGCGCGTCCTCGCCGGCGAACACCGAGTGGGCGCGGCCTGGGCGCAGGTGCAGCCGCACCAGGTTCCGGTAGGTGAAATACATGTCGACCACGGCGCACGAACCGGCCACGAAGGTGAGCGCGAAGCCCAGGCCCAGGTTGTAATTGATGGAGCCGACCAGCAGGATCAGGACCAGCGCGCCGAAGCCGAGGCCGGCGCCGGTGGGCAGGATGAACACGCGGCGCTGGTTCAGGAAAACTTCGCCGGGCTCGCTGCCGCCCAGCCGGAACAGCCACTTGTCCGTTTTCAGGCGCACCAGTTTTTTCAGCGCGAGGAGCATGCCGGCAGCTTAAACGGGAACCGATTTTTGCAGCTGCAGCACCAGGTCGCGGCTGGCCAGCGCCATGCCGTGCGCCGACTTGAGCGGGCGCAGGCGATGCGCGCACACCGGCACCAGCACCGCCTGGACATCCTCGGGGATCACATGGTCGCGTCCTTCGAGCGCAGCCCAGGCGCGCGCGGCCTGCAGCAGCGCAATCGCGGCGCGCGGCGACAGCCCTTCGGCGAACAGGCCCTGCTGGCGCGAGGCCTGCGCCAGCGCCTGCACGTAATCGACCAGCGCGCCCGAGGTGTGAATCTGGCGCAGCGCGCGCTGCGCCGTTTCCAGTTCCGGCGCCTGCATCGCCGGCTTGAGCGAACGCAGCATGATGCGCCTGTCCTCGCCCATCAGCAGCGCGCGTTCGGCGGCCGCATCCGGGTAGCCAAGCGACAGGCACATCAGGAAGCGGTCGAGCTGCGATTCGGGCAGCGGGAAGGTGCCCACCTGGTGCGCCGGGTTCTGGGTCGCGATCACGAAAAACGGCGCGGGCAGCGCGCGCGTGACGCCGTCGGCCGTGACCTGGCGCTCCTCCATCGCTTCGAGCAGACCCGATTGGGTCTTGGGCGTGGCGCGGTTGATCTCGTCGGCCAGCAGCACCTGGGTGAAGATCGGGCCGGGGTGGAACACAAAGCCGTTCTTTTCGCGTTCGTACACTGAAATGCCGGCCACGTCGGCTGGCAGCAGGTCGCTGGTGAACTGCACGCGGTTGAATTTCAGGCCGAGCGAAATGGCCAGCGCGTGCGCCAGCGTGGTCTTGCCGACCCCGGGCACGTCCTCGATCAGCAGGTGTCCGCCAGCCAGTAAACACGTCAGCGCCTGGCGCACCTGCAAATCCTTGCCGACCACGACCTGGCTTACCTGGCGGGCGACGGCGTGCATTTTTTTGAACATGAATTTTTCTTTGTGAACGAAATTGGTGGCCGTGCCAATGTACATGTTTGCAGCCCCGGCGAGCGGGATCAGGCGATGGCGTGGTAAATTAACGACATCGGAACCCTCTTTTCCGTCGTCACGACCCGTTCCGACGATTTTATGCGAGATCGGCGCAGCCGGTATGAATTGATGACGGCAGGACCAGAAACCTTAGGAACATGAGCACAGCAATCTACAGTCATCCCGACTGCCGGCTTCACGAAATGGGGGAGTGGCATCCCGAGTCGCCCGCGCGCCTGCAGGCAATCGACGACCAACTGATCCTGGCCCGCATCGACGGCCTGCTCGAACGGCGCGAGGCCCCGCTGGCCGAGCTGCCCGCGATCGGGCGCAACCACACGCCCGAAGCGATCGCGCTGATACGCGACCATATACCGACGGCCCCCGGCACTTACTATTCGCTCGACGGCGACACCTTGCTCAATTGCTCGAGCTGGAAGGCGGCGCTGCGCGCGGCCGGAGCCGCGCTGGCCGCCACCGATGCCGTCATCGCCGGCGACATCGCCAACGCCTTCTGCGCGATCCGCCCGCCGGGACACCATGCGAGCCCGAGCGAAGCGATGGGATTTTGCCTGTTCAATAACGTCGCGATCGCAGTGCGCCATGCGCTCGAGTCGCACGGACTCGAACGCGTGGCCATTGTCGACTTCGACGTCCACCACGGGAACGGCACCGCCGAATCGTTCGCCGGCGACGCGCGCGTGCTCATGGCCAGCTTCTTCCAGCACCCGTTCTATCCTTACACCGATCCCGAACCGCTCACGCCGACCTGCGTCAACATTCCGGTTCCGGCCAGCACCAAGGGCGACGCCGTGCGCCAGCTCGTCACCGAACACTGGATGCCCGCGCTGCGCGCACACCGCCCCGAGATGATCTTCATATCGGCCGGCTTCGACGCGCACCGCGAAGACGACATGGGCGGCATGGGCCTGGTCGAGGCCGATTACGCCTGGATCACGCAGCAGGTGATGAAAGTGGCCGACGAGTTCGCGCAGGGCCGCATCGTCAGCTGCCTGGAAGGCGGCTACAACCTGTCCGCGCTCGGGCGCAGCGTGGTGGCGCACCTCAAGGCCCTGGCAGGGCTCGACTAGGACCGAGCGGGAACGCCGGTTTTTGTTCGCGCCGGCGCGCGAACCCGTAAAATGGCGCCTTGATTGAAGATATTGAGGGCACAGCATGTCGATACAATGGTACCCGGGCCACATGAACGCCGCCCGCAAGAAGGCGGCCGAGTCGATGGAGAACACCGACCTGGTCATCGAGGTGCTGGACGCGCGCCTGCCTGAAGCGAGCTGCAACCCGATGGTCGAGGAACTGCGCCTGTTCCGCCAGCGTCCCTGCCTGAAGATCCTGAACAAGATCGACCTGGCCGACCCGGCCGCCACCGCCGCCTGGAGCGCGTATTACAACGCGCAGGAAGGCGTTGCCGCCTACGCGATGACGACCAAGAAGCCGGCCGACGTGGCCAGGATTCCCGAGCTGTGCCAGGCGCTGGCGCCGCACCGCGGCGTGCCGACCAAACCGCTGCGCATCATGATCATGGGCATTCCGAACGTCGGCAAGTCGACCCTGATGAATGCGCTGCTCAAGAAAAAGGTCGCCAAGGTGGGCGACGAGCCGGCCGTGACCAAGATGCAGCAGAAGCTCTACCTGGGCAAGAACATGATCCTGGTCGATACGCCCGGCATGCTGTGGCCGAAGATCGCCCTTGCCAGCGACGGCCTGATGCTCGCGGCCAGTCATGCAATCGGCTCGAACGCGCTGATCGAGGACGAAGTCGCCGTATTCCTGGCCGAAGTGCTGCTCGAACGCTACCCGCATCTGCTCAGCGCGCGCTACGGCTTCAAGACCGAAGGCATGGACGGCATCGCCGTGGTCGAGGGCGTGGCCGCGCGGCGCGGCTTCCGCCAGAAGGGCGGCGACCTCGATTTCGAAAAAGCATCGCATACCTTCCTGCAGGATTACCGCACCGGTGCGCTCGGCCGCATCAGCCTGGAAACGCCCGAGACGCGCGCCGTTCGCCTGGCGGAACACGAGGCCGAGATGGCCGCCAAGGCCAGCAAAGCGGCCGCCATCGCCGCTGAAAAGGCGGCAAATTCGGCTCGCGGCAAGCGCGGAAGCTAAAGGCTCAGGCGGCCGGCTGGCCGAAGCGGAAGCTCGACACAGCCAGGCTGCCAAAGAAGTCATCCTCGTGGTAGATGCAGGCGGCCTCCTCGTTTTCGGCCGCCCCGAGGGCGACCATCAGCGGCAGCAGGTGGTCTTCGCGCGGATGCGCCATACGCGCGTAAGGCGCCTGGTCCCAGTGCAGCAGGGCGGCGCTGCGTTGCGCGGGCGTCAATTCGAGCATCGTGAGCTGCAGCCAGGCGTCGAACTCGTGCGACGCGCGCTGTCCGCCGGGACCGAACTGGCGCAGGTTGTGAAAACTCAGGCCGCTGCCGATGATCAGGACGCCCTCGCTGCGTAGCGGCGCGAGCGCGCGCCCGGCCTCGATATGGGTGAGCGGATCGAAGCCATGCTTGAGCGATAGCTGCACCACCGGCACGTCGGCCTGCGGAAAAATCGGGTACAGCATGGAGAAGGTGCCGTGGTCGAAACCGCGCGCCGGATCGAGGTTCGCCGTGAGTCCGCCCGCTTCGAGCAGGCTCGCTGCGCGCTGCGCCAGGTCCGGCCTGCCGGGCGCCTTGTACTGCACCTGATAGGTATGCGCGGGAAAGCCGCCGTAGTCGTAGATCATGGCCGGTTCGGTTCCCGACGACAGCGTGAACTCGCGCTCCTCCCAATGGCTTGAGATGACCAGCACCGCCTCGGGCCGCCCGCCAGCCTGGCGCGGGATGTCGGCCAGCGAAGCCTCGAGCTTGTCATAGGTCGAGCCGTACTGCTCCTTCATGAACGGCCACGGTCCGCCGCCGTGGGACACGAAATAAGTGGGCAAGCGGGTGGACATGGGGACTCCTTGGCGAAATTAAGTGCCATCATATGCGCACCAGGTGCGGAAATATCAAGCCCCGCGCTACACGGCGTGCGGCCTTGCCAGATCGATCATCGCAAACAAGCGCGCGCCGCGCATCCACGCGATGACGAGAACGACCGCCTGCGTGACTCCTGAATTTTTGTTAGCGTCAACTGCCAGCACTATATCGTAAAGAGCCGGCATGGGCGTGGCGTCAAGGCGCCTTGTTAGGTTTATAATGTCGGTGTTTTGGTGCCCGCCCGCGTAATCACGCGGGCAGTTAAACGGGAAACACGACGCTGCCCGTGCCGGTCGAACCGGCACAGCGGCCAACGTGTGCTGCCCCCGCAACGGTAAACAAGCGTCGTCGCTTCTGCGGCGGCTGGCTGCCTCCAATGACCACTGTGCCCCGGCATAGGAAGGTGAGGCAGTCTGTCTTGCGAGCCCGGATACCGGCCAGGACAGGTGGAAGCGCCGGCGCAAGCCGTCTGTCTTCCGTTGAATCCGGCTTGCGGGGACGCAGGCGGGGTGCTCTCTTTTCGAAATCGACACCATGAATTTTCCTGTTGCATCGCGTCGCGCGCCGGCCCTGAAGCCGCTCGCGCTCGTCTCCGCCCTTTCCCTTTCCCTCGCTTCGGCCGCAGCTTGCGCCCAATCGCCGGACCAGACCATGCCCTCGGTACGCATCACCGGCGCGCGTTTCGCGAGCGACCCGGCCCTGATGCCGATCGGCGCGACCGTGATCACGGCCGACGACATCGCGCGCGCCGGCGTTAGCGACCTGAACCAGGCAATCCGCAAGATCGGCGGCGTGTACGGCCGCCAGAGCCTGGACGCGTCGCCCGACTTCGGCCTTGACCTGCGCGGCTTCGGCGCCAACAGCAGCCAGAACCTGGTGGTCATGCTCGACGGCGTGCGCATGTCGGAAAACGACCTGGGCGGAGCGGTGCTCTCGACCATTCCGGTCGATACGATCGAGCGCATCGAGATCATCCGCGGCGGCGCGAGCGTGCTGTTCGGCGAAGGCGCGACCGGCGGCGTGATCCAGATCGTGACCAAGCACCCGGTCAAAAACGGCACGCGCGGCAGTGTGCGCGCCGAAGCCGGCCAGTTCGGCCTGCGCGACCTGCGGTCCTCGCTGACGCACTCGTGGGACGGCTTTGCGGCCGACGCCAGCATCGGCGGGCAGCGCACCGACAACTACCGCGACCACAGCGAATTCAAACAGAAGTTCTTCAGCGGCGGCGCCCAGTGGACCTATGCCGGCGGGCGCGCCGGGGTGCGCGTGGCCAGCTCGCGCAATGACTCGCAGTTCCCCGGCTCGCTCACCCTGGCGCAGTTCCAGGCCAATCCGCGCCAGAGCCTGACCCCGGGCGACAGCGGGGAGCTCGATTCGGACCGCATCGCCGCATTCGTGGAGCACCGGGTCGGCGGGGTCGACCTGGCAGCCGAACTGTCGTACCGCGAAAAGGAAGTCAGGGCCAGCTATGGCGGCCAGTTCGCCTCGAAGGCGGCCTACAACAGCCGCCAGACCCAGTTCTCGCCGCGCGCGCGCCAGTTGACCCGGTTCGACGGCATGCTCAATGAACTCGTTGCCGGTATCGACCTGATGGACTGGGAGCGCAAGACCGAGGCCAGCTATTCCATGGCCGACGCGAGCCAGAAGTCGAAGGCCTTGTATGTGCGCGATGAGCTCAAGTGGGACGCCGCGCACAACGGCCGGATCGCGCTTGGCGCGCGCCGTGAAGTGTTCGACAAGGACTATGCCGACACCGGCGTGCCGCCAGAGAGCACGTCCCAGGCGCAGAACGCATGGGACGTGCAGGGCAGCTACGACGTGCTGCCGCTGGTAAACGCATATGCGAAAGCGGGCCGCAGCTACCGCGTTGCGAACGCCGACGAAAACAGCTACCGCTCGATGCCGGGCGTGCTCAAGGTGCAGACCTCGCGCGACCTGGAACTCGGTGTGAGCTGGGGCGACGCGGCGCAGCAGCTGACCGCACGCCTGTTCCGTCATGCGCTCACCAACGAAATTTTCTACGACCCGACCCTGTTCGGTGGCTGGGGCGCCAATACCAATCTGGACCCGACCAAGCGCGAAGGCGCCGAGATCGATGCCCATGTGCGCATTGGCGCTGCCTGGCGCGTCAGCGGCCACCTGCAGCATGTGGACGCGAAGTTCACGGCGGGCCCGAACGATGGCCGCGAAATGGTGCTGGTGCCAAAAAATATCGCGACGGTACGCCTGTCCTGGCTGGCCGGTGGCCACAGCGCCGACATCGGTGCGCAGTGGGTCGACAGCCAGCGTTATGGCAGCGATTTCAGCAACACCTGCGGCGCGCGCATTGCACCGTACACCACCATCGACGCGCGTTATGCGCGCCAGTTGGGCGCATGGGAATTTGCCGTGTCGGGCCTGAACCTGACCGACAAGAAGTATTTCAGCAACGCGTTCGGATGCCAGGCCGGGATCTACCCGAGCGACGCGCGCCAGCTGAAAGCCTCGGCGCGCTACACCTTCTGAACAAGGGCGGATCGACGTGAACCGAAAAACTTCCGCAGACCCGCGCCTGCGCCAGCGCCTGGCCCTCACCGGACTGGGCGCCGTGGCGCTGCTCGTGCTGCTGTTGTCGAGCCTGGTCGGTTCCGTCAGCCTGCCGTTCGGCGAGCTGCCTTCCGCACTGGCCGGCATCGTCTCCGGCAAGGCGGCCGGCATGACCGCGACCTTGCTCGAACTGCGCCTCGGGCGCGCCTGCAGCGCCTTCGTCACCGGCGCCGCACTGGCGCTGTCGGGCGTGATGATGCAGGCCTTGCTGCGCAATCCGCTGGCCGACCCTTACGTACTCGGGGTCTCGAGCGGCGCGGCGGTCGGCGCGCTGGCAGCGCTGCTGTTTGGCGCCGCGCTCTGGATGGTCGACCTTGGGGCGCTGGCCGGCGCGGTCGGCATTTCGCTGCTGCTGTACCTGCTGGCGCGGCGCGACCTTGGCGGCAGCGTCCAGCGCGAGCTGGCGGCCGACTCCAGCACCTTGCTGCTGACCGGGGTGATCCTGGCGTCCGCCTGCATGGCGCTGGTCACGCTGATGCTGTCGATCGCGCCGGAGTCGCGCCTGCGCGGCATGGTGTTCTGGATGATTGGCGACCTCTCGGGCGTCCAGTGGCGCGTCCTGCCGTGGCTGGTGCTGGGCGCGGCGCTGCTGTTCGCCTGGCGGCAGGCGCGTGCGCTCAACGTGATGGCGCTGCACGCCGATGCCGCCGCCACCTTGGGCGTCAATGTGGGCGCCTTGCGCCGTTCCCTGTTTATCTGTTCCGGCCTGCTTGCCGCCAGCGCGGTCAGCACCGCCGGCGGCATCGGCTTTGTCGGCCTGATCGTGCCGCACGCCTGCCGCTACGCGTTCGGTCCCGACCACCGCTTGCTGCTGCCGGCCGCCGCGCTGGCCGGCGGCAGCTTCCTGGTGCTGGCCGATACGCTGGCGCGCACGCTGCTGGCGCCGCAACAGCTGCCGGTCGGCGTGCTGACCGCGCTGATCGGCGTACCCATTTTCCTGTTCCAACTGCACCAGCTACACCTGCGCCGGCCATGATCGACACCACCGACCTGTTATTGCGCGCCGGTTCGCGCGTGCTGCTTGAAGGCCTGTCGTGGCGCGCGCGCCCCGGGGAGTGCTGGTGCGTGATCGGGCGCAATGGGGCTGGCAAGAGTACCTTGCTGCGCACCCTGGCCGGCTTGCGTGCGCCTGACGCTGGCCAGGTCGCGCTGGGCGGGCGCTCGCTCGCCGGCTGGCAGATGGAGGCGCTGGCGCGCCAGCGCGCCTTCCTGGGCCAGACCCGCAGCGACGCCTTTGCCTACCGCGTGATCGAGGCGGTCCTGATGGCGCGCCATCCCTACCATGCGGACCGCTACTGGGAAGGCAGCGACGACCACCTTGCCGCCGAGGCTGCGCTGCGCGCGCTGGACGTGCTCGAACTGGCGCAGCGCGACGTGCGCACCCTGTCCGGCGGCGAACGCCAGCGCGTCGCCATCGCGGCCCTGCTGGCGCAGGACACGCCGCTGCTGCTGCTCGACGAGCCGGCCAATGCGCTCGACCTGGCGCACCAGGCCAGCGTGATGGGCCTGCTTGCAAGCCTGTGCCGCGAGCAGCGCAAGAGCGTCGTCATGGTTGGGCACGACCTGAACCTGGCGCACAGCGTGGCCAGCCACGCCTTGCTGCTCATGGGCGACGGAAAATGGCAGGCCGGGCCGGTCGATCAGGTCATGCAGCCGGAAATCCTGAGCCGCTGCCTGGGCCATCCCATCGAAACCATCGAACACGGCGCGCGTACCATTTTCATCGCGGTGGAACACGCCGTGCGTCCATCTTGAAAGGGCATGCCATGTTGAAGATCATGCTGGCCAGTCTCGCTTTTGCAGCCGGGGCCAGCCATGCGGCCATCACCGTCACCGACGACGCGGGCAAGCGCGTGAGCGTGCAAAGGCCGGCGCAGCGGGTGATCTCGATGTCGCCGCACGTGACCGAACTGCTGTACGCGGCAGGGGGCGGCGAGCGCATCGTCGGCGCCATGAACTACAGCGACTATCCGCCCGAGGCCAGCCGCATCCCGTTAGTCGGCAGCAACAGCCAGGTCGACCTTGAGCGCGTGATCGCGCTCAAGCCCGACCTGATCGTCGTATGGCAAAGCGGGAACACGGCGCGCCAGCTCGAGCAGCTGGCCAGTCTTGGAATCCCGATGTTCTACAGCGAGCCGCACCGGCTCGACGAGATCGCGTCGAGCCTGACCCGTTTCGGCCAGCTGCTGGGCACCGAAAAGAGCGCGCAGGCGGCGGCGCAGCAGTTCCGTGCGAAGGTGGCGGGGCTGGCCGCCCGCTACGGCAAGCGAGCGCCGGTGCGCGTGTTCTACCAGATATGGGACAAGCCGCTCTACACCCTCAACGGGGGCCATGTCGTGAGCGACGCGATCCGCCTGTGCGGCGGCGAGAACATCTTCGCCGCGCTGAAGGCGGTGGCGCCGGCGGTGAGCATCGAGGCGGTGCTGGCGGCAAATCCGGAAGTGCTGTTCGGCGGCGACCAGCACGACCCGGCCGACGCCGGCCTGAACATCTGGAAGCCGTACAAGAGCATGCTCGCCGTCGAGCGGGGCAACCTGTTCACGCTGGGCGGGGAATTGCTCACGCGCGCCACGCCGCGCATGGCCGAAGGGGCCGCGCATATGTGCGAAAAGCTGGAACTGGCGCGTCAACGGCGGCGGTAAGCGTGTCGTTACACTGGTAAGCAGATGCAAAAAATGGCACTTTGGGGGCAGAGGCAAGCCAAAAAGTGGTAATCTCGCCCTCGTTCGCTCAACCAATCACGAAGGATGTAAATTTATGCGTTCACTACGTTTTGCGCTTGCCGCCATTGGCCTGATTGCCACTACCGCGTTTGCCTCGCCAAGCAATCCGGAACTGGGAAAGGAATTCATCGCGCTCGCTTCGCCCGTGCCAGTCCAGCCCGACAGCAAGAAGGTCGAAGTGATCGAGTTCTTCATGTATCACTGCCCGCACTGCAACGTGCTCGAACCAGCGCTGGAAGAGTGGGTCAAAAAGCAGGGTGACAACATCAACCTGCGCCGTGTGCACTTCCTTTACTATGGCCCCAACGATCCGGAAGCGCACCTGTACCTGACGCTCGAAGCGATGGGCAAGCTCGGCGAGATGCATGCCAAGGTATTTCGTGCGATCCACGTGGACCGGGTGCGCATGAACAAGGACGAAGTGGTGCTGGACTGGGTTGCCAGGAACGGCGTCGACAAGGCCAAGTTCCTCGAGTACTGGAATTCCTTCGGTGTCTTGACTAAACTGAAGCGTCAGGCGCAGCTTACCAGCACCTACAAGGTCGATTCGGCGCCTACCCTCATTGTCGACGGCCGCTACATGACATCGCCTGCGATGGTCAGCGCGGCCAATCCGGGCAAGTCGGAGGCGGAATCGTCGAAGATGACGACACAGGTACTGGATGCACTGGTGGCCAAAGTGATCAAGGATCGCGGCGCGAAGCCGGCCGCGGCAGCGAAAACCACAAGCAAATGAGTGATGCTGAAAAAAAAATATTGAAGATCTATGATGGGTCCAGGGCGCGCGACGACGACTTGTTTGAAACAAGTCACGTCAACCAGCTGGCGTGGACGCTGGTCGTCGTTGCGCTCGGGATCATTGTCTGGTTGTGCATTGCGCTCGTCAACGCCGAGAACCAGCGTCACGCGCTGATGACCAACCAGTGCGCCGATCCGGTGTTCAAGGGCGCGGTGGACAAGCGCTGCCTGGCGGTGGTCAGCTCGCGCGATCACTGGTGGGAACACCTCTGGTATGGGGTGACGCACCTGCGTGCACCCTCGGACTAGGGCTTGCCTGGCCCGCCCCAGGTGGCGCGCGGCAAGGTGATGATGAACTTGGCGCCTCCCAGCGCCGAGCTGTCGACCCGGATCGTGCCGCCGTGCAGCGCCACCGCCTTGTGCGCGATCGACAGGCCCAGTCCGAAGCCTCCGGTGGCGCGGTCGCGGCTGCGGTCGAGCCGGTAGAACGGCTCGAAGATACGCGCGCGCTCGTCGGCTGGAATGCCGGGACCGTCATCCTCGACAACAATCTCGACTGCCCCATCGCGCCGCGCGGCCGATAGCGCAATGCGCCGTTCGGCATACTTCTGGGCATTCCTCAGCACGTTGCCCAGTGCGCGCGCCAGCAGGCGCGGGTCGCCCGCCAAGCTGCCCAGGCCGGCCGGAAAGCCGGTTTCCAGGCCGTCCGGCAAGGGTCCGAGCGCGGCCACACATTCCTGCAGGAAGGGCGCCAGCGCGAAGGACGATGTGTGCAGCGCCGCTTCGCTGTCGAGCCTGGCCATGCCGAGCAGCTCGCCAACGAGGGCGTTGAGCTCGGCCAAGTCGTTTTCCATCGCGGCAATGCGCTGCTCGAGCGCCGGATTGGCTGCGGCCGAGCGCAACAGCTCGAGTGCGAATTCGAGCCGTGCGATCGGCGTGCGCAATTCGTGCGAGACCGAGTGCAGCAGGCTTTTCTGGGAGTCCAGCAGGCCTTCGATGCGCCCGGCCATGTGGTTGATGCGTTCGGCCAGCGGATAGATGCTGGCGCTCGGCTTCATGCTGGCCCGCGCGGATAACTTTCCTGCGCCAAACTCGTCGGCGACCCGGGACAGCGCCTGCAGCCCTTGCCAGTGCGAGCGCGACCATAGCGCGATCGGTATCAGCAGTGCCAGCGCCACGATCACGTAGCGCAGCGCCTCCATCTCAAGGGCCAGGCTGATGTCGATCGGCAGATCGTGGGCGTGGATCACGTCGTCGGCGCTGCCGACGTACTTCTCGCCCTTGAGATCGACCCGCCGGAAGAATGACTTGGCGGCGACGTCGAGCACGATCTCGCCGCGCTCGAGGGCTTGCCGGCGCTTGCCCGGCAAGGCCGCGCGCGCCGCGTCCAGGGAAATGAGCTCGAGCCGGGCTTTCGACACTTCGCGCACCTTGTTGAGCCTGCCCAGCCATTCGTCCTCGGCGGCCTTGTCCACGTACTGTTCCAGCAAAAAGATCTGGCCCGCGGCCTGCTTGCGCGCGATCTCCTCGAGCGGGTCGCCGAACAGGCGGCTGATTGCAAAATAGATAATGAAGGTGGCCACGGTGATGGAGAGCATCACCAGCAGGAAGAAGCGGAAAAAAATGCGGTTCACGGGCCGACCCGGCGCCCGCCGTGGCGTGGCGCACGAGCACTGCTGGCGCGCTTGATATTGCCCTTAAGTATTCTTGCCAAAAGCATAGTTTTCTCCCTGAGCAGCATTGTATAAGAGCAGGGCGGCAAACGGGATATTACAAATTGGCGACAATTGCCCGACATCTCGGGGGAGATTCGATGCGTGCATGGTCCTAAGATGCACTCAATCTTGGTTTTCCGTTTGCCCACTGATACGACAAGTGTCGTGGGTTTTTTTTATTCCTGAGAAGTACCAGCAGCTGCACAACAAGTTGATTTTGAGAGGAACCCAGCATGAGCAATCGTGTCCACCTGGCCGCAATCGTGCCATTGATCGCAGCCTTGCTGCTCGCCGGCTGCGGCGGCGGCGGCGTTCCCGCTGCGCGCTCGGCGTCGGAAGTGACCACGCCGGCGTCGGGTGGCATCGTGCCGGCCCCGGCACCGGACACGCAAGCATTCGTCGCGCTGGCGCGCTCCCAGGATTGCGCAGCGACCCGGAACCGCCTGTTCCTCATCGACCAGAAATTCGTGTTCTGGGACCGCGCCGACAGCGCTTGCTACGATGCCTCGTATGCGCGGCAGTTGTACGGCGCGACCGCGCAGACGGTACTGTGCGCGAACGGTGATTCGATCGCCGGGCCAATGACGAGCTGCACCGATGAAAAATACCGCGCCATGTTCGACACCATCCTGAAAAACCTGGACGACCCCAACCTGGGACTGGGCGGCACCAGCAAGGTCGAGGCGATCCCGTTCCTGCCCAAGGATGGCAGCGCGCTTGCCTTCGAGTCGATCGCCAGCGATGTGGCGTCGGGCGTGCACAGTGCGAAAAACGTCGTGGTCAAGGATCTGGCAGGGTGGGAAAAGCTGTGGGCCGAGCACACCGGCAATCGGGTGCCGGCGCCGGCCGTACCGAAGATCGACTTCGACCAGCAGATGCTGCTCGGCGTGTTTTTGGGTGATGGCCCGAGTGGCTGCCGCCAGGTCGGCGTGATCAGGGTCGGCGTGCGCGCCGGCAAGATCGCTGTCGATGTCGAGGAACGCGACGCCGCGCCGGGCAGCTTCTGTGTCGCAGCGCTGGGTTCGCCAATGAATGTGGTGGCCGTCGCGCGCAGCGATGCGCCGGTCGAGTTCACCACTGTCAAGCCGGTCCAGCTGGCGTTCACCAGCATCGAGCGCAGCAGCCGCTCGAACATCGTTGTTGCCCGCACCGATGTGATCAAGGATGCCGTGAGCTGGGCGAGCCTGTGGAGCGAGCATGCCGGCAACGGCGCAACGGCGCCGGCCGTCGATTTCGCCACGAGCATGGTAGTGGCCGTATTTGCGGGCGCCAAGCCGAACGGCTGTTATTCGACCGCCATCGATGCTGTGTATCGCGTAGGCAACACGATCAACGTGGCGCGCGTCGACGCGGTACTTGGCCCTGACGTCATCTGCACACAGATTGTCATGCCGGCGCACATGGTGCAGCTCGCGCGCAGCGATGACCCGGTCGAATTCGGATGGCAGGTCAAACCCATCAAGTAATGCGCAATGTTGGGGATGCCGGACGGCACGTAATAGAATAGCCGTCCGAACTGTCCTTGCGTGGAAAAAATGGAAAAGCTCCTTGCCCTGACCCTGGCCGGCCTGTGCGGAACGGTGTCGGCCCAAACGCCGGCCACCAATCTCATGCCCGACGGCAGCCACGATATGTACATCGGGCTGGGGGCAGTGTCGGCGCCGGCGTACGAGGGCGCGCGCGAGCGGCGCCGGTCCGCCTTGCCGGTGCTCCAGATGGAATGGAGCAACGGCATCTTCGTTTCCGGGCTCAGCGCGGGCATGCACCTGTCGCGCCAGCCGTCGATGGAGTTCGGGCCCTTGCTCGCAGTGCAGCGCGGGCGCAGCGAATCGGGCAGTTCGCGCGCTGTGGGCGGGGTCGAGGCCGGCTCGGGCGAATTTGACCTGGTGCTGCCGGCCCCAGACCTGGAGGCCAAGAAAGCGCAGGCGGAAGTGGGCCGGCTGAGCGGCATGAACGATATCGGGCGGCGACTCGAGGCTGGCGGCTTTTTCAATTATTACCTCACGCCACAGCTGCGACTGACCAATAGTTTGCTGGCCGGATCGGCCAAGGAGCGTAACGGGGCGCGCTGGAACCTGGGCGTGCAGTACATCGTCCGCCCGGGCGCACATCATTCGCTGGCGCTGGCGGCCGGACTGACGCTGGTCAACCGCCACTACAACGAGACCTATTTCGGCGTCACGCCGGAGGAAGAGATGAGCAGCGGAAATCGCGCGTATGCACCATCGGGCGGGCTCAAGGACGTACTCCTGGGTGCCCGCTGGAACTTCGCATTCGCGCCGGCCTGGATCCTCACGTCCGCCTTGCAGTTCGCGCGCCTGCAGGCCAGCGCCAAGGACAGCCCGCTCGTCGAGCGGCCTTCCAATCTGACGGTCTCGACCGCCTTGGCCTACCGCTTCTGACCGATGAGCAGCTCGCGCGCCCTCCCGCTGATCCTTGTGCTGCTGCTTGCCGCAGGCAGGGTTGCGGCCGAGCCGGGCGAGTGGGTCAGCTATCGCGACGCCTATCGCGCCATGGTGGTGTTCGAGAAATACGGCAAGCCCAAGAACCTGATCCAGAACCATTACCAGGTCATGCCGAAGGACAGGGGCGTGCCGGCCGAGGGGCTCCAGCTTGCGCTCAACAGCAAGTCGCTGCAGCTCAAGCTGCCGCTCGACGCCACTGGCCGTGCAGTGTTTCCACTACTTAAGACAGCCTACGACGAGAACGCCGAGCTGGTGCTCAACCGCAAGATCAGCCAGCTTGTGTTGCGCCCGCGCGTGTCGATCGTGGTCCGGCCGGACGGGGTGTATGAAGCGGCCGAGTTGCAGGCCGCGTGCGAGCAGGCGCTCAATTACCAGCGTTTCGTGGACGCCTCGGCGCACGCAAAGAAATGCGTGGGAGTGCGCTTTGCTTTCGCAGGCAAAGGCGAGCTGCCGGGCGTGAAGCTGAGGAAGGGTGACGCAGAGCAGGCCCTGCCGGTGCTGCCGGGCGCCGCATTCGCGGACGATCCGAACCAGGCATTCCTGACCGTGACCTACCGCTTCGCCCAGCCAGCCGCGCGCGAGCAGGTGGTAACGCGGGATGCGCCACTGGCGATTGCCGCCCTGTTCGAGTAAGTAGCGCTTCAATTCCAGGCGGACGGCGCAAACAGATAGCCTTCGCCCCACACCGTCTTGATCTTTTCCGATTCGTGATCGTCGAACTTGCGCCGCAGCTTGGAGATGCAGTTGTCGATGCTGCGGTCGAGCCCGTCGAACTCGATGCCGCGCATTTTCTTGAGCAGGGCGTCGCGCGAGAGCACCTGGCCGGCCGCTTCGGCCAGCACCAGCAGCAGCTTGTATTCGGTGTTGCTCAGGATGCAGGGCTGGCCGCGCCAGGTCGCGCTGCGGTCGCGCGTGGTGATGGTGAGCGCGCCGAACATCATGGCCTGGCTGGCGGGCGGCTTCGCTTGCGCGCGCCGCATCAGGGCGCGCAGGCGCGCCAGCAATACGCGCGGCTGCACCGGCTTGTTGACGAAATCGTCGGCCCCCTGTTCGAGCACCGACACTTCGTCATACGAGTCCTCGCGCGCGGTCAGGATCAGGATCGGCACCTCGCCCAGCTCGCGCAGCTGGCGGCACACCACCATCCCGTCGAGTCCCGGCAGCATCAGGTCGAGCACGACCACGTCGGGCCGGTTGGCCTTGAAATGTTCGAGCGCCGCATCGCCGCGCGTGACCAGGTCGACCTTGAATTCATAGCCGGTCAGGTACTCGCTAACCAGTTCGGCAAGGCGCAGGTCGTCTTCCACCAACATCACTCGAAACATGTCCATTTCTCCTTGCCCGCTATTGTATAAGAGCAAATACCCAAAAGCACAGCCGGGGACATTCGGGGACAATTCGCTACATTTTCGCGACATATGGACGTAAAAAAACCCGCTGCGGCGGGTTTCCTGAAGCGGCCGATCAGGCAGCGTTCCTGGCCACGAAGTCCCAGTTCACCAGGCCCCAGAACGACTCGACATACTTGGCGCGCAGGTTGCGGTAGTCGATGTAGTAAGCGTGCTCCCAGACGTCGCAGGTGAGCAGCGGCTTGTCGCCGGTGGTCAATGGGCAGCCGGCGTTCGAGGTGTTGACGATGTCGACCGAGCCGTCGGCCTTTTTCACCAGCCAGGTCCAGCCGGAACCGAAGTTGCCAACGCAGGACTTGGTGAATTCTTCCTTGAATTTGTCGAAGGAACCCCATTTTGCGTTGATCGCGTCCGCGACCGCACCGGCCGGAGCGCCGCCGCCGTTCGGCTTCATGCAGTTCCAGTAGAAGGTGTGGTTCCATACCTGGGCTGCATTGTTGAACACGCCGCCGGAGGACTTCTTGACGATCTCTTCGAGTGGCATGTCCTGGAATTCGTTGCCCTTGATCAGGTTGTTCAGGTTCGTCACATAGGCTTGATGATGCTTGCCGTAGTGGTACTCAAGCGTCTCTTTCGAAATGTGTGGCGCGAGCGCGTCCATCGGATACGGCAGTGGCGGCAGAGTATGTTCCATTTTTTGTCCTTGATTTAGGTTGGGAAAGCATTAATTCTTCTGAGACTAGCCATATTGTAAAGCGGATGGCGTTTTGTTGCATATTTGCTTCGCGCCGGAAATCCGCTCATGCGAGGATGCTTTGCACGCTGGCAATGCCGACCTCGGCGCTGCCTTCGGCCAGGCGCACCGTGAGCGCCTGCTGCACCTTGATCTGGCCCGGCGCGCGCACCACCTTGCCGCTGGCGTCGCGCACGATGGCGTAGCCGCGCTCGAGCGTGCGTTGCGGGTTGAGCAATTCGAGCTGGGCCGCCAGCGCGCCGAGCGCGTCGCGCCGCTGCTGGAGCTGGCTGGCGAAGCTGGCCGCGCAATGGCGCTGCTGGGAGGCGATCTCGGCGCGCAGGGCGCGTACGTCGGGCCGGTGGCGGGCCCAGCGCTGTTGCAGTTGCGCCAAGACGAAGCGGTGCCGGTTGACCGGCGCGCGCACCGCGTGCGTGAGCGCGGTCGAGAGCGCGACCAGCCTGAGGCGCTGGTGCCCGATCTGGACCGATGGACTGAGCAGCCGGCGCGCGTAGTTGTCCAGTCCCAGGTTGGCCTCGGCCAGCGTGCGGCGCATGGCGCGCCGCAGGTCGGCGCTGTCGGCAGCGAGCGAGGCCATCCAGTCGGCGTGCGGGGTGGCCGCCAGTTCCGCGGCGGCGGTCGGGGTGGCGGCGCGCAGGTCGGCGCTGAAATCGGCGATCGTGAAATCGGTTTCGTGGCCGACGCCGGCCACCACCGGCATGCTGCACGCCGCGATCGCGTGCGCCACCACTTCCTCGTTGAAGCACCACAGGTCCTCGATCGAGCCGCCGCCGCGGCATACCAGCAGCACGTCGACCTCGGCGCGGCGCGAAGCGGTGTTGATCGCTTGCGCGATCTTCTCGGCGGCCAGCTGGCCCTGCACCTGGGTCGGGTACAGCACCACGCGCACGTGCGGAGCGCGCCGCTTGAGCGCGCTCAGTATGTCGCGCAGCGCGGCCGCCTGCGCGCTGGTGACGATGCCGATCGCGCGCGCGAACAGCGGCAGCGCGCGCTTGCGCTCCTGGTCGAACAAGCCGCGCGCGGCCAGTTTTTCCTTCAGACGCAAAAAGGCTTCGTAGAGCGCGCCCACGCCGGCGCGCCGGATCGCTTCCACGTTGATCTGGTAGTCGCCGCGCGCGCCGTACAGCGTGACCAGGGCGCGCACCTCGACCTTGTCGCCCTCGCGCGGGATGAAGCCGGCGAACTGGGCGCGGCCGCGGAACATGACGGCGCGCACCTGGGCCGCGTCGTCCTTGAGCGTGAAATACCAGTGTCCCGAGCCGGCGCGGGTGAAATTGGAGATTTCGCCGCCGATCCAGGTCAGCGGGAACGAGCGCTCGAGCAGGCGCGCAACCTGGGCGTTGAGCGCGCTGACGGTCAGGACGGGCGGGGCGGCGCAGGTGGTGTCGGGTTCGGAAAAGGTATGCATGATGGATCGCTCTGGTGGCTGCGGTGTGGTGCGCGTGGCTTGTGCTTATGTCACAGATTGTCCAAAACGACAAGGCGTTTTGCAAGTATTTGATTTGAAAAGGAAAAAAATAAGGCGTGCTGTATTTCGAGGCAAAGCCGAAATTCCTTTACGGATCAAGCACTTTGCTTGCCGGCGTGGTACTTGCGCACAAAGTTATCCACAGAATGTGTGCGGAACTCTTGCCGGCCAAAAACATTATCACTCCGCCAAAAAATTGCGCAAGTAAAAATTTCCTTTTAGAATCAAAGGCTTTGGCGCGCAGCAAGCTCATTGTGCACAAAGTTATCCACACAAAATGTGCAAAACATGTGGGCCGCGATGCCGGAAAGCCGAACCTGCAATGATGCCTCATTTTTACGCTTCCGATAATCCTTTATCTAAATCAAGGACTTGCAGCAGTGCGCGCCCCGTTGCTCACAATCTTATCCACAGAAAATGTTCAAAACTTCCCAAACAGGGCCGCGCAGCTGTGGATAAAAAAGTGGCGCGGCGCTGCGGCGCTCGCTGCCATATTTTTACGCATGGAAAAATTTTCCTTATGAATCAAGGCACTGCGCCATCCCCGCCGGGCTTGCTAACAATCTTATCCACAGAATGTGTTGGCAAGTGTGGTGCAGCCGGCTGGCGATCCGCACAAGAAGTACAGATCTGCACTTGCCGAGCGGCGGGCAACACGTTACATTGCCGGATCCGTTTCAATCGGCCCGCACACTTCTTCAGGAGACCCTTTTGCTCGCCATTCTTCAAGCCGCAGGCTGGCCTATCTGGTTTTTGCTGATTGCCTCGATCGTCGCGCTGGCGCTGATCATCGAACGCCTGATCTACCTGCGCCGCCATAAGATCCTGCCCCGGCAGCTGCTCGATGAAGTCATCCGGGTCTACCACAACGGCAAGGTCACGCCCGACATCATCGAGAAGCTGGCCCAGAACTCGCCGCTCGGCACCGTGCTGGCGGCAGCCTTGCGCAATATCGACGCGCCGCGCGAAGTGATGAAGGAATCGATCGAGGAAGCCGGGCGCGGGGTCGCGCACGTGCTCGAGCGTTTCCTCACCACGCTTGGCACGATCGCCTCGCTCGCACCCCTGATGGGCCTGTTCGGCACCGTGGTCGGCATGATCGAGATCTTCGGTGCCCAGAACGCGACCGGGACCAACCCGGCCCAGCTCGCGCACGGCATTTCCGTGGCGCTCTACAACACCGGCTTCGGCCTGGCCATCGCGATGCCGGCGCTGGTGTTCTACCGCCACTTCCGCGCGCTGGTCGACAGCTTCGTGATCGACATGGAGCTGCAGGCGGTCAAGCTGGTCGACACCGTGCACGGTGCCCGCAAATGATCGATTTTCGCCGTGGACAGAAGCGCGAGGATCCGGAGATCAACCTGATTCCGTTCATCGACGTGCTGCTGGTGGTGCTGATCTTCCTGATGGTCACCACCACCTACAGCAAGTTCACTGAATTGCAGATCACGCTGCCATCGGCCGACGCCGGCAAGGCAATCGAGAAGCCGTTCGAGATTAACGTCACGGTTGACGCCAAGGGCAACTACACGGTCAACAACGTGCCGGTCTCGTTTCATAACGTGGCGGGCCTGGCCGATGAGCTCAAGAACGCCGCGCGCGCGGGCCAGGGCGGCGCGCAAGCGCAGAAAAGCCCGGTGGTGGTCATCAACGCGGACCAGTTTGCGATGCACCAGATGGTGATCAACGTGCTTGAGGCGGCCCGCATCGCCGGTTACGACAAGCTCACCTTCGCGGCCCAGACGGGCTCCAAGAAGTAGTCGCCGCAGGCGTTACCGCTTCGCCTGCCCCCGCATGCAACCCAAGCCTTCCCTCGAATCGACGCTCACCCGCGCCTGGCTGCGGCGCGGGCCGCTCGCGTGCGCGCTGTGGCCGGTGTCGCTGCTGTTTCGCGCCTTGGCGGCGCTGCGCGCCGCGCTTTATCGGGCCGGGGTGTTCAAGTCCGAACGCCTGCCGGTGCCGGTCATCGTGGTCGGCAATATCTTCATCGGCGGCACCGGCAAGACGCCGCTGACGATCTGGCTGGCCGAGGCGCTGCGTGCGGCCGGCTTTAATCCCGGCGTGATCTCGCGCGGGCATGGCGGCGCGGGCAGCGCGTCGCGCCCGGTCAGGCCGGCCTCGGATGCCCGCCAGGTCGGCGACGAGCCGCTCCTGATCGCGCAGCGCGCGCAATGCCCGGTGATGGTGGGGCGCGAGCGCGCCGCCGCCGGCAGGGCGCTGCTGGCGCAGCATCCCGAGGTCGACGTCGTGATCGCCGACGACGGCTTGCAGCACTACGCGCTCGGGCGCGACATCGAAATCATCCTGTTCGACGCGCGCGGCGCCGGCAACGGCTGGCTGCTGCCGGCCGGGCCGCTGCGCGAGCCGGTCTCGCGCCGGCGCGACTTCACCGTGGTCAACGCGCCCGCGCTGACGCCGCAGCTGGCCAGCGCGGTGCGCGGCGAGCCGTTTCGCATGCGGCTCGAGGGACGCTGGGCCGAGCCGTTGACGCGGCGCGGCGAGCGCGTGGCGCTGGAGGCGCTGGCCGGCAAGCGCATCGTGGCCGCCGCCGGCATCGGCAACCCTGGCCGCTTTTTCGCGATGCTGCGCGCGGCCGGCCTGGCGTTCGCCGAGCTGCCGCTGCCGGACCATCACGATTTCCTCGACCGGCCATTTGCGCAGGTGGACGCCGACATCATCCTGATTACCGAGAAGGATGCAGTAAAATGTGGGCAAATTGAAAATCTGAAGAACGACCCGCGCTTGTGGGTCGTCCCGGTGACGGCGCAGCTCGATGGCGCGCTGGCTGAACAAATTGTGGAGAAATGTCGTGGATGCTCGACTGCTTGATATCCTGGTCTGCCCGTTGTGCAAGGGACCGCTCGAATACGATAAGAAGGCGCAGGAGCTGATCTGCCGGCCGGACCGGCTCGCGTTCCCGATCCGCGATGGCATTCCCATCATGTGGGCCGACGAGGCACGCAAGATCGAACCGCAATGACGACGCGCCGCAATCTGACGCGTTAATGACTTCAAGAGGCTAGGTATGTCGTTCATTGTCATTATCCCTGCGCGCCTGGCCTCGACGCGCCTGCCGAATAAGCCACTGGCCGACCTGGGCGGCAAGCCGATGGTGGTGCGCGTGGCCGAACGCGCCGCTCAATCGGGCGCCGCGCGCGTGATCGTCGCCACCGACCATGCCGATATCGGCGCCGCCTGCATCGCGCACGGGGTCGAGGTGCGCATGACGCGTTCCGACCATCCGTCCGGCACCGACCGCATCGCGGAGGTGGCGCGCGCGCTCGCACTTGCGCCCGACGCCGTGGTGGTCAACCTGCAGGGCGACGAGCCGCTGATCGACCCGGCGCTGCTGGCCGCCGCCGCCGCCCTGATCGGCCCGGACGTGCCGATGGCCACCTGCGCCCATCCGCTTGCCGATGCGGCCGACGCCTTCAACCCGAACGTGGTCAAGGTGGTGCTCGACAAGGCCGGACGCGCGATGTACTTCTCGCGCGCCACCATTCCCTGGCACCGCGACGGGTTCGCCGTGTCGACCGCCACGCTGCCGCCCGGCTACCTGGCGCTGCGCCATATCGGCCTGTACGCCTACAGCAACGCCTTCCTGCAAGCCTACCCAAGCCTGGATGCGGCCCCGCTCGAAGCGATCGAAGCGCTCGAACAGCTGCGCGTGCTGTGGCACGGCTACCCGATTGCGGTGCACGTGACCGACAGCGCGCCGGCGGCCGGGGTCGACACAGCCGAGGACCTGGCCCGCGTGCGCCTGCACTACCGGCCCTGAGCGGGGTGGGTCGCACTTTCCCGGATGGAAGCTGCGCCGCAACTGAGTAAAATCAATCAAAAAATGGCAAATTGATCCTGAATTGACGCTTTGAATGACTTTTGTGGTAAGTTTCGTTTCAAGGTAGTCAGATATGCATCGGTCTCGATTCATCGCCAAAATCATCTTCACATTTAAAATCTGTTTTAGGAATTCTTCATGCGTCTTATTCTGTTAGGAGCACCGGGGGCCGGCAAGGGCACCCAGGCTAATTTCATCAAGGAAAAATACAATATCCCGCAAATTTCGACCGGCGACATGCTGCGCGCAGCGATCAAGGCTGGCACCGAGCTTGGCATGGCCGCCAAGAAGGTGATGGACGCGGGTGGCCTGGTGTCGGACGACATCATGATCGGGCTGGTCAAGGACCGCCTCAAGGAACCGGACTGCGCCAACGGCTATCTGTTCGACGGTTTTCCGCGCACCATCGCGCAGGCCGACGCCATGAAAGACGCCGCCATCAATGTCGACTACGTGCTTGAAATCGACGTGCCCGACGAATCGATCGTCGAGCGCATGAGCGGACGCCGCTCGCACCCGGGTTCGGGCCGCGTGTACCACCTCAAGTTCAATCCGCCCAAGGTCGACAATCTCGACGACGTGACCGGCGAAGCGCTGATCCAGCGCGACGACGACAAGGCCGAAACCGTCATGAAGCGCCTGGCCGTCTACCACGCCCAGACCGAAGTACTGCTCGGTTATTACAACAAGTGGGCGCAATCGGGCCTGCCCGGTGCGCCCAAGTACCGCCGTATTTCCGGTGTCGGACCGGTTGAACAAATTCGCGACGCGGCGTTCGCGGCGCTATCCCAATAAGGCGCTGAAGGAGCGGACCAGGAGTCCGCTTTTTTACGCCCGGATGCCGCTTCGCGGCCATCCCTCGTATCGGTTCTGGATCCAAGTTCGTGCAGTACGCAGTAAGGCTGGCCGTCTCCTTCAAACCCTGTCGGAGCGGCCTTTCGGATGTGTTTGTGTTTTTACTTGATTAAAAAGAAACTAAGGGGATGATATGGCAGCAAGTTTTCTCGGATTTGCGGTAGCGTGTGGCGTCATAGCAGTGATATACGGTCTCTGGTCGCGTGCCTGGATTCTCAGGCAGGATCCCGGGAACGCCAGGATGCAGGAGATCGCGCAGGCGATCCAGGAAGGCGCTGCGGCCTACCTGGCGCGCCAGTACCGCACCATCGGCATCGTCGGCGTGGTGCTGCTCATTGCGATTTTCTTTTTACTCGGAACGAACACCGCGCTCGGCTTCCTGATCGGCGCCGTGCTCTCCGGTGCTTGCGGCTTTATCGGCATGAACGTCTCGGTGCGCGCCAATGTACGCACCGCGCAGGCGGCCACGCGCGGCATGAACGACGCGCTCGACGTCGCCTTCAAGGGCGGCGCCATCACCGGCATGCTGGTGGTAGGCCTGGGCCTGCTGGGCGTGACCCTGTTCTACTGGATGCTGTCGGCGCAGGGCGCGGGCGGCGCGCTGTCGCAGCATGACATCATCAAGCCCCTGATCGGCCTCGCGTTCGGCGCCTCGCTCATTTCGATTTTCGCGCGTCTGGGCGGCGGCATCTTCACCAAGGGCGCCGACGTCGGCGCCGACCTGGTGGGCAAGGTCGAAGCCGGCATTCCCGAGGACGACCCGCGCAATCCCGCGGTGATCGCCGATAACGTGGGCGACAACGTGGGCGACTGCGCCGGCATGGCCGCCGACCTGTTCGAGACCTATGTCGTCACCCTGATCGCCACCATGCTGCTCGGCGCGCTGATGTTTACGAGCAATACCACCACGGCGATCATCTATCCGCTGCTGCTGGGCGCGGTGTCGATCATCGGCTCGATCGTGGGCTGCTCGCTGGTCAAGGCCAAGCCGGGCAAGAAGATCATGTCGGCCCTGTACACCGGCCTGTGGTGGGCCGCCGGCCTGTCGCTGATCGGCTTTGCCGTGGTCACCTGGAACCTGTGGCCGGACGAAGCGATGCGCATGAAGATGATGGGCTGCTCGATCGTCGGCATCGTCCTGACCGGCCTGATGGTCTACATCACCGAGTACTATACCGGCACCGATTTCAAGCCGGTGCGCCACATCGCCGAAGCATCGACCACCGGCCACGGCACCAACATCATCGCCGGCCTGGGCGTGTCGATGAAGTCGACCGCCTATCCTGTGCTGGCGGTGTGCGTCGCGATCCTCGCTTCGTACCAGATGGGCCAGTTGTACGGGATCGCGATCGCCGCGACCTCGATGCTGTCCATGGCCGGCATTATCGTCGCCCTTGACGCCTACGGCCCGATCACCGACAACGCCGGCGGCATCGCCGAAATGTCCGGCATGCCCGAATCGGTGCGCGCCATCACCGACCCGCTCGACGCGGTCGGCAACACCACCAAGGCAGTCACCAAGGGCTACGCAATCGGTTCGGCCGGCCTGGCCGCGCTGGTGCTGTTCGCCGATTACACGCACGCGCTCGAATCGGCCGGCACCCAGATCTCGTTCGACCTGTCGAACCCGATGGTGATCGTCGGCCTGTTCATCGGCGGCCTGATTCCTTACCTGTTCGGAGCGATGGCGATGGAAGCGGTAGGGCGCGCAGCGGGCGCAGTGGTGGTCGAAGTGCGGCGCCAGTTCCGCGACATCAAGGGCATCATGGAAGGCACCGGCAAGCCCGAGTACGACAAGGCGGTCGACATGCTGACCGCGTCTGCGATCAAGGAAATGGTGGTGCCGTCGCTGCTGCCGGTGGTGGTGCCGATCGTGGTCGGCCTGCTGCTTGGGCCTGCCGCGCTTGGCGGCCTGCTGATGGGCACCATCGTCACCGGCCTGTTCGTCGCGATCTCGATGACGACCGGCGGCGGCGCCTGGGACAATGCGAAGAAGTATATCGAGGACGGCAACTTCGGCGGCAAGGGCTCGGACGCGCACAAGGCCGCAGTGACCGGCGATACGGTTGGCGATCCCTACAAGGACACGGCCGGCCCCGCGGTCAACCCTTTGATCAAGATCATCAACATCGTTGCCTTGCTGATGGTGCCGCTGCTCGATCCGACCGGCTGGATCAAGATCAGCGCGCCGGCGCCCGTGCACGCTCCAGCGATCACGGCGCCTGCGACAGCTGCAGTACCAGCGCTGCTTGCGCCTGCGCCTGCTCCGGCTCAATAAGCACTGCCTGCATCAAGAAAAACCGGCCTGCGCGGCCGGTTCTTTTCGCTCTGAAGCGGCCGCTTGAAAGTGCGCCGCACCTGAATATACTGACATGAGACTTACACTTATGGAGGTCATCATGGCGCGCAAGTACATTGATTGCCGCGAGGTTCCCAGCGAATCGAAATGCACGGTCACGATCGCGGCCGACAGCGAACCGGAGCTGATGGAGGTGGCGGTGCAGCACGCCGTTGCGGTTCACGGCCATCACGACACGCCCGAGTTTCGCCAGCAACTGAAAGGGGCGATCCGGGAAGGCAGTCCTCCCGCCTAGAGCGATTTAATGGAAACCCTTTCTGTCGACGTGGCGCGCAGCGCCCTTGTCCTGATCGATCTGCAGCACAGCAACGCCAAGCGCGAGCTTGCTCCTTATTCCGCTGAGCAGGTGCTCGGCAATGCCGTGCTCATGGCGCAGGAAATGCACGAGCGCGGCGCGCTGGTGGTGTTCGTGCGCGTGCTGGTCAACGAACTGCTGCAGCTGCCGGCCGATGCGCCACTGGCGCGTCCACCCGGGGCTTCGGTCGATCCGCCCGATTCTTCACTTTTGGTGCCGGAAACCGGCGTGGAAGCGGGCGACGTGGTGATCGTCAAGCGCCAGTGGGGCGCCTTCTACGGCACCGAACTCGACCAGATACTGCGGCGGCGCCGCATCAAGACCATCCTGCTGGGCGGCATTGCCACCCACTACGGCGTGGAATCGACCGCGCGCGCCGCGTTCGACCGTGGCTATGAGCTGGTGTTTGTCGAAGATGCGATGTCGGACCTGAGCGAGCAGGCCCATGCGTTCGCCTGCAAGAATGTATTTCGCAACATGGGCCGGGTGCGCAAGACCGCGCAGGTGATCGACGCGTTACAGGCCGGCACCGGCGCGGCCTGAATGCCTTCACCCCGCGCCGGGCGGGCGGTCCCAGTAGGCGGGACTGCCGCAGTACTCAAGGTAGTAGTCGATAAAGGCGCGCACCTTGAGCGCAATGAAGCGCCCCGGCAGGTAGACGAAGTGGATGTGGCGCCCGAAGGCGCCGCGCGGGGTGTGCCCCGCGAGCAGCCGGCACAGGCGGCCGGACTGCAGCTCGTTCCAGACTATATAGGTCGGCAACAGGGCGATGCCGTGATCGTGCAGCACGACTTCGCGCAGCGCTTCGTTGTTGTTGACGCGAACATCGCCATGCACGCGCACGCTGATTTCGCCGTCCCCGCCGCTGAAGTGCCATCGTTCGTCGAGCGCGGTCATCGCATACGACAGGCAGTTGTGCGCGGCCAGTTCGGCCACGCTGCGCGGTTCGCCATGGGCCGCGACATAGGCCGGCGTCGCGCACACGACCCAGTGGATCGGCGCCAGCGGGCGGGCAATCATGTTCTCGCCGGGCTCTTCGATGATGCGCACCGCCAGGTCGAGCCCGTCGTCGGCCAGGTCGGGCGAGCGGTCGGTCAGGCTCAATTCCACCTCGAGTTCGGGATAGCGCTGCATGAATCCCACCAGAGCCGGCATCAGGTGCAACCGCGCGAACGCTGGCGGGGCGGCGACCCGCAGGCGGCCTTTCGGATACCCGCGCAATTCGCCGACCGCGCGCTGCGCTTCTTCCGCGTCGGCCACGATGCGCGCGCAATAGTCGTAGAAGGCGACACCGGCATCGGTCAGGCTCAGGCGCCGTGTGGTGCGATTGAGCAGCAGCGTTCCGAGTTCGACCTCGAGGCGCGTGATCTGCTTGCTGACCGCCGACTTGGTCGAACCGAGCCTCTTGGCCGCTTCGGTGAAGCTGCGCGCTTGCACCACACGGGCAAATACGGCCATGTTACTGAGCAGGTCGAGCTGCACTGTGTCCTCCAGGGAAACAATAATGTTCCAATTGGATGGATTGTATTCTTTTTTCGCTCGTGTATATTGGAATCAGCAACATTAATACGACAAGGTGAACGAGATGAGCGCGCGCGACAAAACCCTTCCGCTGGTGTATTCCTGCTCTGGCTGTTCCAGTGCGGCGCAGATGGCGAACCACCTGGCTGTGCAACTGGACCGGCGCGGCGTGGCCGAGATGTCCTGTATCGCCGGCGTCGGGGGCAATGTGCCATCGCTGGTCAAGGTTGCGCAGTCCGGGCGTCCGATCCTCGCGCTCGACGGATGCCCGCTCGAATGCGTGAAGAACAGCCTGGCGCAGCGCGGCGTGGCGCCCACCAGCCATGTGCTGCTGCACGAGCTTGGCGTGAAGAAACGCTACCGTACCGATTTCGACCCGGCCGAGGCGGACGCACTGTTCGACCGGGTCGCCGCTGCCGCGCGCGCCTTGCAGGGAGCGAGCGGCGCTGCCGCCGAACCGGGGCAGGCCGAACAGCGCGAGCCGGCCATCCTGTAAGGACCGCAATACCAGGCCCGGGGACCGGACGCCATCGCGCGCCGCCTCTGACCTGCGTCAAGGCAATTCGAAATATCTGATCCACGTTTCGCAAATGACAATGTTTAGCTTGTCATAATCGCGTAACTTGCGTTATCTCATAGGTATGAGGAGCGAGGCTGCGCGCGCCGCAAGGCGCCGCCGCCTTCCATCTAATCGTCCACGGAGCGCGAGTTCATGTCATCGAATCCACTGAAACTGCTGAACATGGTGCTGCTGTCGCTGGCGGCCGGCGCCAGCCATGCCGCCGCCCCAGCAATCGAGAATTTTTTTGAAAACCCCTCGTTCAGCGCCGCGCGCCTGTCGCCCAATGCCAAATACCTGGCGGTGCGGGTGGGCAGCAACACCGTGCACGACGGTCTCGCCATCCTCGAACTGGGAACCAGCACGCTCAAGACCGCCGCCAATTTCCAGAATATCGATGTCGACAATTTCGAGTGGGTCAACAACGAGCGCCTGGTGTTCGACACGGCCGACAAGCGCCTTGGCACGGGCATGCGCAGCACGGCGCCTGGTTTGTACGCGGTAAACCGGGACGGCGGCGCACTGCGCCAGCTTGTGTCGCACTTCGGCGAAAGCGGTGTGTCGACGTCCGGCATGGCGTTCACCGAAAAATGGAAGCGCGAGCCGCTGCCGTGGAATACCTATATGCTTGGCCAGCGCGGCGCGCAGGACTCCAACTTCGTGTACGTCATCAGTCCCAAATTCAACGGCGCCGATGCGGTCGACTATGTGGACCTGATCCAGCTCGACACCGTCACCGGCCGTTCGAAAACGATACCGCGCCCGGCCTTTGCCCAGAGCTGGCTGCTCGACCAAAAGGGCGAGCCGCGCATCGCGATCGGGATCGACCGCAACTTGGAAGTCGTCTATTACCGCGACCCGGCCAACGATCAGTGGCGCAAGCTGACCGAATTCGATACCTACAAGGGCGGACGCGGCGGGTTTTCCCCGCTCGGCTTCAGCCCGGCAGGAACGCTCTATGTCAGCAGCAATGCCGTCGGCGACAAGCAGGCGCTGCACACCTACGACATCGCTTCCAACCAGATCAGCAAGGAACCATTGGTGGCGCTGACGGACTTCGACTTTGACGGCGAGCTGATCGTCAACAAGGACAAGCTGCTAGGCGTGCGTTTCGTGGCCGATGCGGAATCGGCGGTCTGGTTCGACCCGGGCATGAAGGCGGTGCAGGAGGCGGTCGATGCGATACTGCCGTCGACGGTGAACATGATTTCGGTCGGCAGCCGTCCAGAGGCGCCATGGGTACTGGTGGAGGCCTACTCCGACGTGCAACCGCGTATCTTCCTGATCTATAACACCGAGACCAGGCAGATGACCAGGATCGGCAGCACCTACTCGAAGATCGTGCCGGCCCAGATGGGCAAGCAGGAAATGGTGCGCTACAAGGCGCGCGACGGCCTGGACATTCCCGCCTGGCTGACGCTGCCCCATGGCAGCGAGCGCAAGAACCTGCCGCTGGTGGTGCTGGTCCACGGCGGGCCGTTCGTGCGCGGCGGCGCCTGGGGCTGGGAGCCGCACGCACAGTTCCTCGCCTCGCGCGGCTATGCCGTGCTGGAACCGGAGTTTCGCGGCAGTACCGGTTTCGGGATGGCGCATTTCAAGGCCGGCTGGAAACAGTGGGGACTGGCGATGCAAAACGATATTGCCGACGGCGCCAGGTGGGCGATCGCGCAAGGCATCGTCGATCCGAAGCGCATTTGCATCGCCGGGGCAAGTTATGGCGGCTACGCGACGCTGATGGGGCTGGTCAACGACCCGGACCTGTACAAGTGCGGCATCGACTGGGTCGGCGTGACCGATATCAGCCTGCTGTATTCGGGCCACTGGAGCTTCGAGTCGGACCTGTCGCAGCGCTGGAAGCAGTACGGCATGCCGGACCTGGTCGGCGACCAGGTCAAGGATGCAGCCCAGCTGAAGGCGACCTCGCCGCTGCAGCAGGTGGCGCGCATCAGGCAGCCGCTGCTGCTCGCCTATGGTGGCTCCGACAAGCGCGTGCCTGTCTACCACGGCAAGAAGTTCTACGAAGCGGTGAAGGTCACTAACTCCGACGTCGAATGGGTGGTCTATCCGGACGAAGGGCATGGCTGGGCGGTGCCGGAAAACCGGATCGACTTCTGGACCCGGGTCGAGAAATTCCTGGATCGGCATATCGGCAAACGGTGAAACGCCATGTCATCGACCGCGGGCGAGCAGGGACACGATGCGCTTGCCGTGCTCGAACTGGACACGAACCGCATGAAGATGGTGGCTCCACGAATATCGATATCGACGAGTTCGAGTGGGCCGCCGAAGGGGCTACGCAGCGTATCGCGCAACGCCGTTGGAATCCCCTTCCTTTGGGAGGGGAGGATATCAAGCCGGGCTCAGAACACGCACATCCTGTTGGCCTGCGCGCGCAGCTCGGCGCGGAAGTCGGGGTGCGCGATTGCGATCAGCTCCTGCGCGCGCTGCTTGGCCGACTTGCCGCGCAACTGCGCCACGCCGAATTCGGTCACCACGTAATTCACATCGTTCTTGCTGGTCGTCGTGTGCGTGCCGGGCGTGAGCGTGGGCACGATGCGCGAGATGGTGTTGTCCTTGGCGGTCGAGGGCAGCACGATGAACGATTTGCCGCCGCGCGAACGATTGGCCGCGCGCACGAAATCGACCTGGCCGCCGGTGCCGGAGTAGGGCAGGTGGGCGATGCTTTCGGAGCCGCACTGGCCCAGCAGGTCCACCTGCAGGCTGGCGTTGATCGACATCAGCTTGTCGTTCTGGCCGGCCACGTAGGGATCGTTGGTGAAGTTCACCGGGTGCATCTCGAGCATCGGGTTGTGGTGCATGAACTGGTACAGCTTGTTCGAGCCGAGCGCGAAGGTCGCCACCATCTTGCCCGGCAGCAGAGTCTTCTTGCTGTTGTTGACGGCGCCGCATTCGACCAGGGTCAGGATGCCGTCCCCGATCATCTCGGTGTGGATGCCCAGGTCGTGCTTGGAGCTAAGCTGCATGACGACCGCGTCGGGAATGCCGCCGTAGCCGATTTGCAGGGTCGAGCCGTCCTCGATCATGTCGGCCACGTACTTGCCGATCGCTTCCTGCACTGGCCCGATCTTGGGCAGGCCGACTTCCAGGATGGGCTCCGCGCTTTCGACCAGCGCGCTGACCTGCGAGATATGGATGTGGCACTGGCCGTGTGCGAAGGGCACGTTCGGATTGACTTCAAGCACCACCGCGCGCGCCTTCGCCAGCGCCGCCATGGTGTAGTCGGCCCCCAGGCTAAGCGCGAAATACCCCTGTTCGTTCATGGACGAGGCCATCGAAAAGACGACATCGGCGGGCAGCTCGTTGCGCTCGATCAGGCTGGGGATTTCGGAAAAATAGTTCGGGATGAAGTCGCACCAGCCGGCCTGGCCGGCGGCGCGCGAGGCGCCGCCGAAAAACAGGGCGGCGTGGCGTACGTTGGCCGAGGTTTCCTGGTCGAAGTAGCCGTACTTGCGCATCGCCAGGATCTGCGCGACCTTGACGTCGCGAAAGCGGCGGCGCTGCTCGGACAAAGCGGCGAGCAAGGAAGGCGGTTCGCCCACCCCGGTCGGCACGATGATCATGTCGCCATCGCGCAGGAAACTGAGCGCATCTGCCGCGTTCATCCGTTTGTCCGTGTACATCTGTTGTGGCGTCTGCATTGTCGTCTCCGGTTGTAGTTTGGTCTGGATGGTAACGCAGGAAACTGACCGCGTGCTTACTGAAAAGGCAGCACTGCGCCGATGTTACAGAGTGTTTCGGGCCGTATCGGTGCACCCGAAGTGGGCCGATAATGCAGGAAGCGGCAGCGTGCCGCTGCTGGAGAATTGCCATGCCATGTTCGAAGCGATCGCTGGTGCTGCTCATCCTGGCCTGCTGCGCCCAGGCCTCGGCCCTTGCCGCCGACAAGCAGCCCTGCAAGCAGCGACGATCCGTGCGGCAGCTCGTCGAGAGCATGCCGCCGGCCCCGCCGCCGACCCAGCCCGCCCGCCCGACCCTGCAAAGCGCGCCGCCCCTGCCCGCGGCCCGGCTTCCGGCCGTGCCGCCCGGGCCGGTCCAGATCAACAGCTGCGACCCGGGCGGCTGCACCGACATCAATGGACAGCGCTACAACGGCGGCGTCGGCAATACCAGCGTCGACGGGCAGGGGCGCCTGTGCACACGCAGCGGTTCCACCATGCAGTGCTTTTAAGACGGAGATCATGGTTTTTATTGCCTAAAATTGGATACAATCCCAGTTCCTTGACGTTTACGTAAACGTCACAAAAAATTTTAAAAGGTAAAACCATGCAGATTCAGGATAATGTTTTCATTATTACCGGCGGGGCGTCCGGGTTGGGCGCGGCAACCGCACGCATGCTGGCCGGCGCTGGCGGCAAGGTTGTGCTGGCCGACGTGCAGGTGGAAGCCGGCAGCGCCCTTGCCGCTGAGCTGGGCGGCAAGTTCGTCAAGTGCGACGTGACCTCGGAAGCGGACGGCAAGGCCGTCGTCGAGACCGCCGTGGCGCTGGGCACGCTGCGCGGCCTGATCAACTGCGCCGGCGTGGCGCCGGCGGCCAAGACCGTGGGCAAGGACGGCGCCCATCCGCTCGAACTGTTCCAGCGCACTGTGAACATCAACCTGGTCGGCACCTTCAACATGGCGCGCCTCGCGGCCGAGGCGATCGGCAAGACCGACGCTGCCGAGTGGGGCGAGCGCGGCATCATCATCAACACCGCCTCGGTGGCCGCGTTCGACGGCCAGATCGGGCAAGCGGCCTATGCGTCGTCGAAGGCGGCGGTGGCCGGCCTGACATTGCCGATGGCGCGCGACTTGTCGCGCAACGGGATCCGCGTGATGACCATCGCTCCCGGCATTTTCGAAACCCCGATGTTGCTGGGCATGCCGGCCGAAGTGCAGGACGCGCTCGGCAAGATGGTGCCGTTCCCGCCACGCCTGGGCAAGCCGGCCGAATATGCCCACCTGGCCAAGGCCATCATCGAAAACGTCATGCTCAACGGCGAAACGATCCGCCTGGACGGCGCGATCCGGATGCAGCCGAAGTAAATTCCTGGTACTGCCTGCCGCAGCAGCATCGGCAAAAAAACGGGGCCGGCGTTCGCGCCGCGGCATTGCCGCGACGGGAATGCCGGCCCATTTAACTCGCCGAAATGCAATTGCAGCAACTTTTTTTCCCGCAAAGTGTGCAGACCCTGCTAATCTTGCCGTATGGGATTATTTCAGAAAACAGGCTTGGTGTTGACCGGGGGCGGAGCCCGTGCCGCCTACCAGGTGGGTGTGCTGCAGGCGGTTTCCCAGATCCTGCGCGAGGCGGGCTGGCCGCCGGCGCGCAATCCCTTCGACATCATCTGCGGCACCTCGGCCGGCGCCATGAACGCGACCGCGCTGGCCTGCCGCGCCGACAACTTCGGCGAGGGCGTGCAAAAGCTGCTCGACGTGTGGGAAAACATCGCGGTCGAACAGGTCTATCGGGCCGATTCACTGGGAGTGCTGCGCTCGGGCGCGCGCTGGCTCTCGCTGCTCTCGTTCGGCTGGCTGTTGCGCAAGTGGCGCGCCGCGCCGCCCAATTCGCTGCTCGACAACACGCCGCTGGTCGGCCTGCTGCACCGCATGCTGGACCTGCCGCGCCTTGACGCGGTCATGTCCGACGGGCTGCTGCACGCGCTCGCGGTCAGCGCCTCGTCCTACACCGCCGGCAACCACATCACCTTCTACCAGACCGCCGCCGAGATCGCGCCCTGGGTGCGCATGCAGCGCATCGCCATGCAGGACCAGATCGGGGTCGAGCATTTGCTGGCCTCGTCCGCGATCCCGTTCATCTTTCCGGCCGTGCCGCTGTACTTCGGCGGACACCGCGAGTACTGCGGCGACGGTTCGATGCGCCAGCTGGCGCCGATCTCGCCGGCCATCCACCTCGGTGCGAGCAAGGTGCTGGTGGTAGGCGCCGGACGGCTGACCGAGCCGGCGCGCGATGCGTCCGAATCGGTGCGCTATCCGAGCCTGGCGCAGATCGCCGGCCACGCCTTGTCCTAGATTTTCCTCGACAGCCTGGCGGTCGACATCGAGCGCCTTAACCGCATCAACCTGACCTTGTCGGCGCTGCCCGCGCAGTACCTCGAGAAGACCCCGCTCAAGCCGGTCGAACTGCTGGTGATCGCGCCGTCCGAGCGGCTCGACGATATCGCCAGCCACCACATTGCCAGCCTGCCGGCGCCGGTGCGCACCCTGCTGTCGGGAATAGGCGCGACCGAAGCGCGCGGCGCCGCGCTCGCTTCCTACCTGCTGTTCGAGTCCAGTTACACGTGTGAGCTGATCGCGCTCGGCAAGCGCGACACGCAGGAACGCAAGGAAGACGTGCTGGCGTTCTTTGGCTCGTAGCGAACCGATGCCTGTAACTAAAAACGGAGATTGATATGCAAGCGCTGATAGTCGACGACGACGTCGTGTCCCGCATGGCCCTGGTGGACCTGCTGGCGGGGTACGACATGTTCGATCTGGTCGAAGCGCAAGACGGTCCGGCCGCCCTGGCCCTGCTCGGACAGGGGCTGCGTCCGACCATCTGTTTTTGCGGCGTGCGCATGCCAGGCATGTCCGGCATCGACCTGCTCGAGCGGATCCGGTCGGCCCCGGCGCTGGCGGCGCTGCCGTTCGTGCTGGTGTCGTCGGCATCGGCGGTGGCGCGCCGGTTGAAGCGGGCCAGGGCCGGCACCAGCGTGAGCTGGGCGCCGCTGGTCGCGCCCGCCATGCCGTAGTGGCGCGCATGGCCTTTCTTCGCCGCGCAGCGCTGCTGCTGTGCTGCCTGCTGTGCGCGGGCAGCCAGGCCGCGCCCACGCGCAGCCTGCGCTTCGAGCATCTGAGCGTGGAGCACGGACTGGCGCAGGAATCGGTACTGGCCATCGTCCAGGACCGCGACGGCTTCATGTGGTTCGGCAGCCAGGGCGGCCTGTCGCGCTACGACGGCTATCGAATGACCAATTACCGCAACCGGACCAACGCGCCGGGCAGCCTGGCCGACAACTGGGTGCGCGTGCTGCACGTCGATCATGCCGGCAAGCTCTGGATCGGGACCGACGGCGGCCTCGACCGGTTCGATCCATCGACCCAGGGCTTTACCCATTTCCTGCCGGCCGAGGCGGCCAAGCGCGGCAACGGCAACCGCCATGTGCGCGCCATCGTCGGCGACGGCGAGCAGGGCCTGTGGCTGGCGACCAGCGACGGCCTGCAGCATTTCGACACCGTCACCGGCAAATTCACGATCTGGCACCATGCGCCCGACGATCCGGACAGCCTGCGCGACGACCAGGTCACCGCGCTTGCGCTCGACGCCAGCGGCCGCCTGTGGGTAGGAACCGGCTCGGGACTGGACAGCATCAAGCGCGGCGCGACATCGTTCGTGCACCACCCGCTGGCGCCGGGCGCCGACCCCAAGCACAACGCGGTCAAGGCACTGCTGGTCGATGCGACCCAGACGCTGTGGATCGGCAGCCTGGCCGGACTGGAAACCTTGAAACTGGCCAGCGGCGGCGGGCAGCGCCGCCGGCTGGGACCGGCACAAGGCATCAAGCACGGCGCGGTCGCGGTGCTGTTCCAGGACGCGGACGCGAACCTGTGGGTGGGCACCCATGCCGACGGCCTGTATCGCTGGCAGGCCCGGATCGCACGCTTTGCCCGTTACCCCCATCTGCCCACCGACCAGCACAGCGTGGCCGACAACCGGATATCGTCGCTGTTTCGCGACCGCTCCGGCACCTTCTGGGTCGGCACCTGGTACGCAGGCGCGAGCCGGGTCGACCTGGCCAGCGGCGGCTTCACGCGTATCGTCAGGCAGGCCGAGTTGCCCGATACGCTGTCCGACAACAAGGTGCGTGCGATCGCCGACGATGGCAAGGGCAGCCTGTGGCTGGGCACCAACGGCGGACTCAATCACCTCGATGCGGAGCGCGGCAAGGTCAGGGTGTACCGGCACCAGCCGGACAACCCGAACAGCCTGGCCGACAGCTCGGTGGGGGCGCTGTTGCGCGACCGGGACGGCCGGCTGTGGGTCGGGGGGGCGTTCGGCGTGACCAGCTTCGACCAGGCCAGCGGGCGCTTCACGCGCCAGTCCTTCGGCGGCGGCGACCCTGACCGGGACAGCGTGCGCGGCATGCTGCAGGACCGTGCCGGGGCCATCTGGGTCGCCTCGCGCGGCGGCCTGCACCGGCTCGATCCGGGCACGCGCGCGGTCAGCACCTATCGCCACGACCCGGGCGACAGTGCCAGCCTGGCCGACAACGTGGTGCGCCCCATACTCGAAGACAGGCGCGGCCGGTTGTGGGTTGGCACCTTCAACGGCCTTGACCTGCTGGACCGCGCCAGCGGCAAGTTCAGGCACTTCCACCACAATCCGGACGATCCATCGAGCCTCAGCCACAACGAGGTGCATTATCTGCTCGAAGACAGCAAGGGTTCTCTGTGGGTAGGAACCGCCGCGGGCCTGAACCGCATGAGCGTCGATCGCGACGGGTCGGTGCGGTTCCGGCGTTACGGCGTCAGGGACGGACTGTCCGACGACGCCATCGCCGCCATGCTGGAAGACGAGAGCGGCAATATCTGGGTCAGCACCAATACCGGCATCGCGCGGCTGGACCGGATCAGCGGCAAGTGGCGCAATTACGGCGCCGCCGACGGCACCATCGAGGGCGCCTACTTCGACGGCGCGGCGCTGCGCGCGCCCGACGGCACCATGTATTTCGGCGGCTTCAATGGCATCACCGCTTTCAATCCGCGCTCCGTGAGCGACAACCTGATCGCGCCGCAAGCGGTCGTCACCGGCTTCCAGATACTTAACAGGCCGGTCGCGGCGACCCATCCCGGGCTGTTGAAGGGGGCCATCGAGCATGAAACCGACATTGCGCTCAATGCCACCGATTCGGTATTCTCGCTCGAGTTCTCGGCCCTGCACTACGCGGCGCCGCAACGCAACCGCTTCGCCTACCAGCTCGAAGGGTTCGACGAAAACTGGGTGGGCACCGACGCCGACAAGCGTTTTGCGACCTACACCAACCTCGATCCGGGCGAGTACGTGTTTCGGGTCAAGGCTGCCAACAAGGACGGACTGTGGGGCCAGGCGAGCCAAGCGCTGCGCATCACCATCAGGCCGCCGTTCTGGAAGACATGGTGGTTCCGCTCCCTGATCGCGCTGCTGGTCATGGGCAGCGCGTATGCCGGCTTCCGGGTGCGCGTGAGCACCCTGCGCCGCCAGAAGGAACTGCTGGAACTGCAGGTCAGGGCCCGCACCGAGGAAATCGAGCAGCAGAACAGGCTGCTCGAACGGCAGAAGGAAGAACTCAAGGTGCAGCGCCTGGACGCGGAAAAGCAGCGCGCCGAGGCCGAGCAGCGCCACGTCGACGCCGAACGCCAGCGGCAGGAGGTCGAGCGCCAGAAGGAGAACGTGGAACTGGCCCACCGCAATATTTCAGTGCTCTCCGAGATCGGACGCGAGCTGACCGCCACGCTCGACATGGAAACGATCATGGACACGGTGTACCGCCACGTGCGGCAACTGATGGATGCGCGCATCTTCGGCATCGGCTTCAACCGCGGGGACATCGGCGTGCTCGAATTCCCGTTCGCGATAGACCGCGGCTCGCGTATCGAAACGTACAGCCGCCGGCTCGACGACCCCGATCAGCTGGCGGTCTGGTGCCTGACCCAGCGGCGCGCGGTGTTCATCAATGACCTGGAAGCGCAATACGCCAACTACATGGGGCCGAAAAAAATCGCCGAGCCAGGGCCGGTTGCGAGCATGCAGGGCAAGCCGTCGTCGATGGCGATGTCGATGATGTACGTGCCGATGATCGTCAAGGAGCGCGCGATGGGCGTGCTGTGCGTGCAGAGCGGGGACAAGAACGCCTACCGCCGGGTGCACCTCGACATGCTGCAAACGCTCGCGGCCCACGCCGCGGTCGCGCTCGACAACGCGCGCGCCTACCGCGAGCTGGAAGAGACGCAGGCGCGCCTGGTCGAACAGGAAAAGCAGGTGCGCTTCAACACCGATGAACTGGCACTGGCCAACCGCGCCTTGCAGGACAATGACGAGCGACTGCGCCTGGCAAAGCAGAAGGCGGAGGACGCGACGCGCCAGAAATCGCTATTCCTGGCGAACATGAGCCACGAAATGCGCACCCCGCTGGCCGGCGTGATCGGCATGCTCGGCTTTGCGCTGCGCGACACCAAGCTGCAGGCGCACACGCGCGAACAGATCCTGCGCGGCCAGGCCAATGCCGAATCGCTGCTGGCCATCATCAACGACCTGCTCGATTTTTCGAAGATCGAAGCGGGCAAGCTGACCATCGAAAACATCGACTTCGCGCTCGCCGCCACCGTCGCCAACGTGGCCAGCCTGTTCGAAGAGCAGGCCGCGGCGGGCAGCGTCGAGTTCGCCGTCGAGCTGGCCGACGACCTGCCCGGCTTCGTGGTGGGCGATCCGACCCGCCTGCGCCAGGTGCTCGTGAACCTGGTCGGCAACGCGTTCAAGTTCACCAACGCCGGCAGCATCACCGTGCGGGTCGAGCGGCGTGCGCAGGACCAGCCGAGCGGCGCGCACGTGAACATGATCAGGTTCTCGGTACAGGACACCGGCATCGGCATCCCGCACGACGCGCTGGCGCGCCTGTTCCAGAAATTCGAACAGGCCGACAGCACCACCACGCGCCGCTACGGCGGCACCGGACTGGGCCTTGCAATCTGCCTGCAGCTGGTCGACCTGATGGGCGGCGAGATCAGCGTCAACAGCGTGGCCGGCGAGGGCAGCACCTTCAGCTTCGTGCTGCCGCTGGCGGACGGCGAGGCGCCGCCGCCGGTGCAGCAGGTGCCGCGCGAACCGCACAGCCACCGGCTCAAGGTGCTGTGTGCGGAGGACTTCCCGACCAACCAGATCATCGTTCGCATGATGCTCGAGGAACTGGGTCACAAGGTCGATATCGCCGAGAACGGCGTGCTGGCGGTGGCCGCGTGCGCGCAAAAACGCTACGACCTGGTCCTGATGGACGTGCGCATGCCGGAAATGGACGGCGCCAGCGCCACCCGCCTGATCCGCGCGGGCGGCCCTGAGCACGCGCCGGTGCGCGACCGCGAACTGATGATCGTCGCGCTGACCGCCAACGCGAGCGAGGAAGACCGCGGGCGCTACCTCGCTTGCGGAATGGACGACTTCCTGACCAAGCCGATCGACGCAGCGACGCTGCACCACCAGCTGAGCCGGGCGATCGAACGCCAGCTGCGGCGCGCCATTGCGCTCGAGCCGATGTCGGCGCTGCCGCCCGAGAAGCCCTTGAGCACTTCCGAGCTCGACGCAATGTTCGGCGTGTTCGGCGTGCCCGCGCCGCTGTCGCAGGCCGCGCCGCCCAACCCGGGACGGCGCGCCGACGACCTGAAGGCGCGCATGCGCGCCGCCTTCGCCAGCGATGTGCCGGCGCGCCTGGCGCAACTGGAAGCGGCCATCGCCAGCCTAGATCAGGAGGCGGCCGGACGCCTGCTGCACGGATTCAAGGGCAGCGCGGCCTACCTGGAGGCGAGCGAGCTGCAGCTGCTGTGCGGCGAACTTGAAACGGCCGCCGCCGCGGCGCGCTGGCCGGCGATCGACGCGGCCCTGCCGCGCCTGCTGGCGCTGCTGGCCAGCTTCGGGCCGGCCGCAACCGGCGGCAGGGAGCCGGTCCGATGAGCATCCTGATCGTCGACGACGACGTGGTTTCGCGCATGGTGCTGATGCATCTGATCGACAGCTGCGGCAGCTTCGAGATCCTGGAAGCCGAGGACGGCCAAGACGCCTGGAGCCAGCTCGAACGCGGCCTGCGCCCGGCGCTGTGCTTTTGCGATCTGCGCATGCCGCGCCTGTCGGGGATGGAGCTGCTGGGGCGGGTCAGGGGCGACTCTGCCTTGCGCGCGCTGCCGTTCATCCTGGTGTCGTCGGCCGCCGAGCGCGAAACGGTCGAACAGGCCGGCGCGCTCGGCGCCAGCGGTTACATCGTCAAGCCGTTCAAGGTGGAAGATGTGCGCCTGCACATGGGCGTTGCGGGCGGCGCCGGGCATCGCTGCGAAGCGCCGCAGGCAACCATGCAGCGCCTGGGCATCGATTGCGCGCGCCTGCTGGCCTACCTTGGCGGCTTGCGGCGCCAGCTGGCCGCCGTCCCGGCCTGCATCGGGCGCCCGGGCGCCGCTGCGCAAGCGGAGCTTGAACGTCTGGAGGCCGGCTGCAGCACGCTTGGACTGGCAGGGGCGGCAGCGGCGCTGAAGGCGTGCTGCGAAGGCGTGCCGGACGCGGAGCGGGCAAACGCGGCGCTGGCCGACGCACTGAGTGCCGTGAGGCACCAGAGCGAGCTGGTCGAACGAATGCTCGGGCCGCGCTGAGCAAATCGGGCGCCGCAGCGATCGTGTCGGAGTAGACTGGAAGGGCGGCGCTTGTGCTGGCGCGCACGGGAATGCTCGACATGAACGTAAAGGCTGCTGCGTCAAACGAAAAAACGCCTGGTGCGCCAGGTGGGCCGCGCGCGCTCGGGGGCGGTGGAGTTCCTCCCCCCGATGGCGGCCTCGAGAAGCGCGTGGCTTTCCTGGAAGTGCAATTCGCCACGGTCTTGCCGACACTGGCTACCAAGAAAGACGTTGCCGATGTGCGCATGGAGATGGCCGGAATGCACGCTGAGTTGCACGCCGAAATTGCCGTGGTGCACACCGAAATCGCCGGACTGCGCGGCGAGTTGCACACCGAAATAGCCCAGTTGCGCGATGAGGTGCACACCGAAATTGCCCGGTTGCGCGATGAGGTGCACGTCGCAATTGGCGGGCTGCGCACGGAGGTGCTCGAGGAATTGCATCAAATGCGGGTAGAGTTCCTCAGTGAAATCGGGAAAGTGCGTGCCGATTTCGAAAAATTTTCGCTCGACATCATGAAATGGATGGTAGCGACGGTGATCAGCCTGTTCATCGGCTTCGCGGGGGTGTTCTATGCGATGAGCAACATCCTGAGGCCGGCGCCCGCGCCGCTCGCGGTCCCGGCCCCAAGCGCCGCCACTGCTCCGCCCTCGGTCGGTCCCCCTTCAGAGCCGCGCTGATCCGGCGCCTGGCACGGCAGCCGAGTCCCATTCCTCACCCGCTTCGCACCGGTCCGATCGGCGCTGTGCGAGCGCCTGTCCTGCTGGTTGCCGAGCGCAGCCAAACGGCGCGCAGGACTGTTAAAAATTCCTTTCGGAAATGAAAATTGATGATAAGCTGGCAAGTTAATTCTGCCGTTCCGGCTTATTTACGTTTCCTTCCCCCCTCGAAAGGATGTGCCATGTCGCTCCCAGAATCGTCCCCCTTGTTCTCCAGTCAGTGGTACCTGAAAAACGACGGGCAGCGCGGCGCGCCCGGTATCGATATCAACGTGGTGCCGGTGTGGAAGGACTACACAGGCAAGGGCGTGCTGGTGGCGATCAACGATGACGGCATGGACCTGACCCACCCCGACCTGGCCGCCAATATCGCGCTGGACCTGGTGTTCGACACCGCGCGCCTGACCACCGGGCAGGGCTTTGTCGGGACCGACAACAGCCACGGGACCGTGGTCGGTTCGGTCATCGGGATGGTCAACAACGATATCGGCGGGGTCGGCGTGGCCTATGACGTGAGGCTGGCGCCGGCTTGGGCGTTTGGCGGCACGTCGGCCAACCTGTTCGGATCGAACCTGGCGATCGGCGCTGCCATCTCGGTCAATTCCTGGGGCTCGGACCCGGCCTTCGCCGAAAATTTCAGCGCCGCCAACGGCAGCGCCGCAGACCAGGCCTGGGGCGCGGCCATGCTCAAGGCCGTGACCGAGGGCCGTAACGGGCTCGGCATGGTGATCGAAGTGTCAGGCGGCAATCAGCGCGAGACCAAAGCCGACGCCGCGATGTCGAACTTCACCGGCGGGCGCTACACGATCGCGGTCGGCGCGATGGACAACCTGGGAAAAGTGACCGACTACTCGACCGCCGGCGCATCGCTGCTGGTGAGCGCGCCGGGCGGGGTGGCCGATGAGGCGGGACAGTCGGTCAACACCGCCTACGGCATCGTGTCGGCCGATATCTCCGGCGAGAAGGGCTACAACACCAATGCCGGCGCGGCCGGCGATTACGCCTACCAGAACCAGGGCACCTCGTATTCCGGTCCGATGGTCGCCGGCGTCGCTGCCCTGATGCTGCAGGCCAATCCAAAGCTGGGCTTTCGCGACGTCTCCAACATCCTGGCGCTGACCGCGCGCCAGGTCGACGCCAGCAACACTTCCTGGGTCCACTCAGCAGGTTCAAGCTGGAACATGGACGGCATGCATTTCTCGCGCGACTACGGCTTCGGGCTGGTCGACGCCACCGCTGCCGTGCACCTGGCCGAATCGTGGAACATGGCCGCTGCCACCGCTGCCAACTGGCGCAGCGTGGAAGGCGCCGCGCAGGCGCAGCCAACGGAAATCCCGGAGAGTACCGACGGGGTCGCCGTTGGCATCGTGGTGAGCCAGAACATCGGCATCGAGCGCATCGAAGTCGAGCTTGAGCTCGACGCCAGCGCACCGAGCCAGCTGAAGGCGACCCTGACGTCGCCCGCCGGCACCACCGTCACCCTGTTCGACCAGCCGATGACGCGCTCCGTGGTCAATGGCGCGCTCGACATGAGCGTGCCCGAAACGGCCTGGCCGGGCGTATTTACCATCGGCGCCACCGCCTTCCTTGGCGAAACGAGCAGCGGCACCTGGACCTTGCGCCTGTTCGACAAGGTGACCGGCACCGTGGCGACCTATAAATCGGCGACCGTGCGGGCCTGGGGTTCTGACCTGGGCAACGACAGCAACCTGGTGTTTACCGACGAATTCTCCGGGGTGCGCACGCTCACCGACAACGCCGGCAGCGACACCGTGAACGGCGCCGCGCTGAGCACGGCGCTCATGATCGACTTGGGCGCCGGCGCCAAGTCGACCCTGGGGCGCGGCGAACTGACCATCGCCAGCGGCAGCGTGATCGAGAACGCGATCGGCGGCAGCGGCGCCGACACGATCCGCGGCAACGAGGTCGCCAACCTGCTGCGAGGCAACCGCGGCGACGACACGCTCGACGGAAAAGGCGGGCTCGACATGGCACAATTTACCGGCGCCAGGGCCAACTACACGATCGTCAAGACCAGCACCGGGTTCAGCGTCACCGACAAGGTCGGTTCGGAAGGCGTCGACCTGCTGGCCGGGATCGAGCGCCTGTCGTTTTCCGACACGCTGTACGCGCTCGACGTCGACCCCAGCGGCACCGGCGGACAGGCCTTCCGCATCTACCAGGCTGCCTTCAACCGCACGCCCGATGCGGGCGGGCTGGGCTACTGGCTGGGCGTGATGGACCATGGCGTCGCGCTCACCGACATCGCCTCCGGCTTCATCGGTTCGGCCGAATTCAAGGCGGTGTATGGCGCGGCCCCGACCAACCGCGATCTGGTCACCAAGTTCTACGAGAACATCTTGCACCGGGCACCGGAGCAGGCCGGCTTCGATTTCTGGTTCGGGGTGCTCGAATCGCATGCGGCGCCGCTGGCGCAGGTGCTGGCCAGCATCAGCGAAAGCAATGAAAACCAGGTCGGCCTGGTCGGCGTGATCGGCAACGGCTTTGCGTACATGCCATTTACTGGCTGACGCCGCGCAGCGCGCGGCAGGCAGGGCGGGCTGATCATCTGTCAAGATCAGTGCCGACCCTGTATAATCTGCCGCTCGTGTGTCGCCATCGCACAATGGATAGTGCAATCCCCTCCTAAGGGATAGATGCAGGTTCGATTCCTGCTGGCGACACCAGTGCTCCAGTTTCACACCCCCATCGTCGAATTCTTCCAGAAGCCGGACTCGCGCTGCAAACTGGTGTCGCCTCGCCGTCTATCGGTACAATGCGTGCTTCTTTCATTTTTTCGGCCGTGTTTTTCGCACAGGAAAACGTAGCTGCCGGGCACTATCTCACTCATTATGGCTGTCATTTCCCTCTCGTCGGCGCAACTCGCGTTCGGACACGTCGCGCTGCTCGATCATGCAGAATTTTCCCTTGAGTCCGGTGAGCGCGTCGGCCTCATCGGCCGTAACGGCACCGGCAAGTCCTCCCTGCTGAAGGTCATCTCCGGCAAGTTCAAGCTCGACGATGGCCTGTTGGTCATGCAGCAGGGCGTCAAGATCGCCTATGTCGAGCAGGAGCCCACGTTCGATCCGGCCATGTCGGTGTTCGACGCGGTCGCCGCCGGCATGGGCCAGCAGCAGGCCATGCTGGCCGAATACGAAGCGCTGACCGGCCAGTTCGGCCAGGGCGACGACGAGGCCCTGATGGAGCGCATGCACGAGCTGCAGGTCAAGCTCGATGCGACCGACGGCTGGAGCCTGGTCAACAAGGTCGACACCACGCTCGACCGACTGAACCTGACCAAGGACGCGCTGATGGGTACGCTCTCGGGCGGGATGCAAAAGCGCGTCGCGCTGGCCGTGGCGCTGGTGTCCGCGCCCGACGTGCTGCTGCTCGACGAGCCGACCAACCACCTCGACTTCAGCTCCATCATGTGGCTCGAAGGCCTGCTGCGCGACTTCAAGGGCTCGGTGCTGTTCATCACCCACGACCGCAGCTTCCTCGACAACGTGGCCACCCGCATCATCGAACTGGACCGCGGGCGCCTGCTTTCGTATCCGGGCAACTTTTCGGCCTACCAGGTCAGGAAGAGCGAGCAGCTCGAGATCGAGGAAGTCGAAGCGGCCAAGTTCGACAAGTTCCTGGCGCAGGAGGAAGTCTGGATCCGCAAGGGCGTCAAGGCGCGCCGCGTGCGCGACGAGGGCCGCGTGCGCCGTCTTGAGGCGCTGCGCCTGCAGCGCGCAGCGCGCCGCGAACAGCAGGGCCAGGTCAAGCTGGAAGTGGGCGCCGGCGAGCGCTCGGGCAAGATCGTGGCCGACCTGGAAAACGTGTCCAAGAGCTACGGCGAGAAGGTCATCGTCAACGATTTCAGCGCCACCATCCTGCGCGGCGACAAGGTCGGCCTGATCGGCGCCAACGGCGCCGGCAAGACCACCTTGCTCAAGATGATACTGGGCGAGCAAGAGGCCGATTCGGGCAAGGTGCGCCTCGGCACCAAGCTGCAGGTGGCCTACTTCGACCAGATGCGCGCGCAGCTGAACGAGGAAGCGAGCCTGATGGAAACGATCGCCCCGGGCAGCGACTGGGTCGAGATCAATGGCCAGCGCAAGCACGTGATGACCTACCTGAACGACTTCCTGTTCGCGCCGGAACGGGCGCGCTCGCCCGTCAAGTCGCTCTCCGGCGGCGAGCGCAACCGCCTGCTGCTGGCGCGCCTGTTCGCCAAGCCGGCCAACTGCCTGGTGCTCGACGAGCCGACCAACGACCTCGACATCGACACCCTGGAACTGCTCGAAGAGTTGTTGGAAGACTACGCCGGCACCGTGTTCCTGGTCAGCCACGACCGCACCTTCCTCGACAACGTGGTGACCCAGGTCATCGTGGCCGAAGGGCAGGGCCTGTGGCGCGAGTACGTGGGCGGCTACAGCGACTGGGAGCGGGTCAAGGCGCAGGCGCCGGCGCCGGCCAAGTCCGGCCCCAAGGCGGTGCCAGCCCCGAGCACGGTACAAGGCGCTATTGCGAAAAAGCCAAAGTTGAGCTACAAGGAACAACGTGAACTCGAGGAGCTGCCGCAGCTCATCGCCAGCCTCGAGGACGAGCAGTCGGCCATCACGCAGCAGCTCAACTCGCCGGATTTCTACAAGACAAACCCGGCTGACGCAAAGCGCATCAACGCGCGCTTTGCGCAAATCGAGGAACAGTTGCTCGAAGCACTGGAAAAATGGGAGCAGATCGAAGCCCGTTCCAAAGGATGAGCACGACCATGTGACCGCAACGAAGGCGCCGTGGCCTGACAAGGAGACTTATGTCTGAAAAAGATGAGTACCTGAAGGCCACCGCCCAGCGACCTGCCGCCAGCGCGGGCGCTGCACCGGCCGACACCGCCCTGTTTACGCGCGCCGCCTGGGCGCGCATCCTGCCTTTCCTCACTTATATTTTCTTCATCTTCGCCGACGACATGCTGCAGCGCATGGGCTGGGCCGCGCAGGAGCTGCGCTGGTTGTATGCGGTCAAGATCGGCGCGGTGATGCTGCTGCTTGTTGTGTTTTGGCGACAGTACACCGAACTTCGCCCTGCGCGCCTGGCTTTGGCGCCCGCCTGTGTCGCGCTCGCGACCGGCCTGCTGGTGCTGGTGCTGTGGATAAACCTCGATGCCGGCTGGATGCTGGTCGGTTCCCCGGCCGGGTTCGACCCCCACACCGGCGGGCGCATCGACTACCTGATGGTGGCGGTGCGCATCTTCGGCGCGGCGCTGGTGGTCCCGGTCATGGAAGAGCTGTTCTGGCGTTCCTTCCTGATGCGCTGGATCGAAGCGGCCGATTTCGAGCGGGTCGACCCCGCGCACGTTAGGCTCAAGAGTTTTATTGTCACGGTGATACTATTCGGCTTCGAACACAATTTGTGGCTTGCCGGCATCGTCGCTGGCGCCGCCTATAGTGTTTTATATGTACGCTACCGAACACTATGGTCGCCGATCCTGGCACATGCGGTGACCAACGGCTTGCTGGGTGTCTGGATTGTCGCCACCGGTAGCTGGACTTACTGGTGAAGCGGCGCCAGCCGATTGATTATCTCCTTGGACGAGTAACACATGCTGAGTTCCTTGCAAAACGATAGAGAGCGCAAGCTGACCGCGCTTGCCATCCCGGCCCGCAGCAGCGTTCTCGCGCTGGCGCTGGCGGCGCTGCCCTGGGCGCCGGCGCTGGCCGGGCCGAACGACGCGCTGCATCCGTTCGTGGGCCTGAGCTACGCCTACGACGACAACCTGCTGCGGGTGCCAAGCGGCCACCCGGGCTTCGAGAACACGCGCGCCGACTCCTCGCGCCGGGGCGAAGCGGGGCTGGTGTTCGACAAGACCTATGGGCGCCAGAAGCTGTATTTCCAGGGCAAGCTCACCAAGGTGAAATTCAGGCACTTCGAGCGCCTCGATTACGACGGCAAGGACTTCAACGGCAGCCTGGCCTGGCAGCTCGGCAACCATCTCGAGGGCAACCTGGGCGCCACCTATGCCCAGACCCTGGCCCCGTATGCCGACTTTCGCACCACCGAACGCAACCTGCGCAAGCAGGAGCGCCAGTTCTTCGACGCCGCATGGCGCTTCCACCCCAGCTGGCGCTTGCGCGGCGGCGCCAGCCGCGACAAGTTCAGCTATGAATTGCTGAGCCAGCGCTTCAACGACCGCACCAACGACACGCTCGAAGCCGGGGCCGACTACCTGGCCAGGAGCGGCAGCACGGTGGGCCTGCAACTGCGCCGGATCGAGGGCACGTTCCCGAACCGGCGCGTGTTCGGACAATTCCTGCTCGACGACAGCTTCGTGCAGGACGAGGTCAAGGCCAAGATTTATTGGCGCTACAGCGAACTGACCCAGCTCCAGTTCCTGGGCGGCTGGGTCAGGCGCAGCCACCCGCTGTTCGGCACGCGCGACACCAGCGGCACCAATGCCAGGCTCGACCTGACCTGGTCGCCGCGCAGCGCGCTGCTCATCACGTCCTCGCTGTGGCGCGAATTTTCGGCCGTCGAGAGCACCCTGGCCAGCTCCAGCCTGAGCAAGGGCGTCAGCGTCGGTGCGGCCTGGGCCCTGACTGCCAAGGTCAAGCTCGAAGCCCAGGCCCGCCGCGAACAGCGCGATTTCAGCGGCCTGATCGTCGGCCTGAACGGGATCGACCTGGGCGACACCAGCCGCCACGCCAGCCTGGGCGCGGTATACGCGCCGACCCGCACCGTGCAGCTGAGCATGTCCGCCTTCCACGAGGCGCGCACCGGCACCCCCGTGTTCGGCAATGCCAACTACCGCGCCAACGGCGTTTCCTTCAGTGCCAACGCGCAGTTCTGAAGCCCGACATGACCGTCAATGACATTCCACTGATCTCGTTTTTCCAGCGCGTGCTCGACCCCTTGATCATCATGGGCAGCCTGTACCTGTCGTCGATGTTCTTCAGCGAGCCGTTCACCGGCTATGCGCTGGTGCTGATGATCCTGGCCTTCTTCATCTCGTCGGCGGTCTACCAGCACGTCGATCCTTACCGCACCTGGCGCAGCGGGCGCATGCTGGCCTACGCGCGCGACACCGTGTTCGGCTGGCTCCTCACGATCGGCGTGCTGCTGTTTCTCGGCTCGGCCAGCGGCCTGTCATACTACTACGACGAGCGGGTGGTGCTGGCCTGGTTCGTGGCGACCCCGATTGCCTTGCTGCTCAGTCACATCGCGGTGCGGCGCGTCTCGGTAAGGCCTGGCAAGAACAGCGAAGTGCGCTCGGCGGTGGTGATCGGCGCCAACGACGTCGGACTCAAGTTCGCCGGCATTTGCGAGCGCCATCCCAACCTGTTCATGCAGGTGCACGGTTTTTTCGACGACCGCACCGAGGATCGCCATCCGCCCGGGCTGCGCCACCCGATGCTGGGTGAAATGTCCGATATCGCCTCGTATGTGCGCGAACAGAACATCAAGATGATCTTCATCAGCCAGCCGATCTCGGCCCAGCCGCGCATCCGCAAGCTGCTCGACGAGCTGCAGGACACCACCGCCTCGGTCTACTTCCTGCCCGATATTTATATTTTCGACCTGATGCAGGCGCGCTTCGACAACGTGGGCGGCATGCCGGTGATCGCGATCTGCGAGACCCCCTTCATGGGCTTGAACAGCATGATCAAGCGCACCAGCGACATCGTGCTCGGGCTCGCGATCTTGCTGATGCTGCTGCCGCTGATGCTGGTGATCGCGCTGGCGGTCAAGTTCAGCTCGCCCGGGCCGGTGATCTTCCGCCAGCGCCGCTACGGCCTGTACGGGGAGGAAATCATCGTCTACAAGTTCCGCTCGATGACGGTCACGGACGACGGCAACACCATCGTCCAGGCCCGGAAGAACGACCGGCGCGTGACCCGGATCGGCGCCTTCCTGCGCCGCAGCTCGCTCGACGAGCTGCCGCAGTTCATCAACGTGCTGCAGGGACGCATGAGCATCGTGGGTCCGCGCCCGCACGCGGTGGCGCACAACGAGCAATACCGCAAGCTGATCAAGGGCTACATGCTGCGCCACAAGGTCAAGCCGGGCATCACCGGCTGGGCCCAGGTCAACGGCATGCGCGGCGAGACCGACACGCTCGACAAGATGGAAGCGCGCATCCAGTACGACCTCGATTACCTGCGCAGCTGGTCGCTCTGGCTCGACCTGTGGATCATCCTCAAGACCGTCAAGGTCGTGCTGCAGCGCCAGAACGCGCACTGAGCGGTTCGGCTCGCCGATTCTTTTCAATAAAACAATATAATTTTACAAGCTTATTGTTGCCAGGGCAGCGCCTCGATGCACCCGCGCGCGCCCATTTTCCCTCTGCGGCGCAGCGCGCTACACGGCGCTGAAATACCACGCCCGGGCGCGCTCGCCTGACCCTTCCATCGGCTACTCCGGGCGCGAAACGCGCCGCCCTTATCCGGGGTCAAACTCTGCGACAGATCATCTGGTACAAGAGAAAAAGGACCCCGGGCCGCGCTCGCGCAGGCCAGCTCTACAGGCTGATCGGCCCCGCGCGCGCGCGATTCGTTCCGTACGACATATTCTGAAAAGCTGTGTTAAGTTGTCATCTTTCTATGGTTGCATTGGCAGGAATGGTCTTTGGCGATGCTGGAGCCGGGGACCGGAACTGCGGTATTGTGCGTCCGTAGTATTGTTTATTGGAAACATTTTAAGCATGGTTATGATGTTATAAAAACAAGCTGCGGGGAGCTGGCAGTCCCCTTCCGAATAACAAAAACCTGAGGAATCTATCTTGGACAACTTTGATCTGGCAGGCGCGGTGAAGCCGCCCTTCATCCGTTCGACGCGGCTGGCCGGCACGGCCCTGCTCATGCTGGCGCTGGCGCTCGCCGGGTGCGGCAACAAGGAAAAGAAGGCCGGCCAGTCGCTGGCCAGCGTCAACGGCGAAGAGATCACCGTGCTGCAGCTGAACGAGGAGCTGCAGCGTTCGGGCGTGCAGGCCGCGCGCCAGGAAGCGGCCAGCAAGCAGTTGCTGGAGGTGCTGATCGACCGCCAGCTGCTGCAAAACGAGGCGGCCAAGGAAAAGCTCGACCGCGACCCGAAGGTGGTCCAGGCCGTCGAGCGCGCCAAGGCGCTGATCGTGGCCCAGGCCTACATGCAAAAGCGCATCGGTAACGTGCCCCGGCCCGACAAGGCCGAAGTCGAGGAGTACTACCGCAAGAACCCGCAGTTTTTCGCCAATCGCAAGCAGTTCGACATGAAGCAGCTGGTGCTGTCGACGGCCGACCTGGACGCGCAGGTCAAGCCGGTCGCCGACGCCGCCAGGTCGCTCGATGAAGTGGCGGCCTGGATGGACCAGCACAAGGTCAAGTACGCGCGCGGCCAGGTGTTGCGCACCAGCGCAGACATTCCGCCCGAGCTGTCCTCGAAGCTGCAGGGCATGCCGCAAGGTCAGTTGTTCGTCATCAAGGAAGGCGATCGCAGCATGCTCATCAGCGTGGCCGACGTGAAGGACGCCCCGGTATCGCTGGAGCTGGCCGCGCCGCAGATCGAGCAATTCCTGGTCAACAAGAAGAACAAGGAGGCGGCCGAAGCCGAACTCAAACGCCTGCGTGCGGACGCCAAGATCGTCTATCTCAACCCGCCTGCCGCCGCAGCCCCGGCCCAGGCTGTCGCCGCCGCTCCGGCCGCGCCCGCTCCGGTCCGGCCAGTGACCGCCTCGTCCGAATCGAACGAGCGCGGCGTGGCCGGGCTGAAATAAGCATCACGTCCTGCAAACACTTTCTGCAATAACTTATTTAGGGGAAATCATGAAACGACTTGTGCACTGGATGATGGCAAGCTTGCTGGCCCTGACGCTCGGCCAGGCAGCGGCCGGCGAGGTCCTGCTCGGACCTGGCGACGTACTCAAGCTGTCGGTCTACGGCAACCCGGACCTTGCGCTCGAGACGCGCGTCGGCGACAACGGCGCCATCACCTTCCCGCTGCTGGGACAGGTCAACGTGGGCGGCATGCCGGTCATGGCGGCCGAAAAGAAAATTGCCGGCCTGCTCGAGAGCGGCGGCTACCTGAAGCGGCCCCAGGTCAACATCATCGTGACCCAGCTGCAAAGCCAGCAGGTCGGGGTGCTGGGGCAGGTCAACCGGCCCGGCCGCTATCCGCTCGAGAGCCGGCGCAGCCTCATGGACGTGCTGGCGCTGGCGGGCGGGATCGGCCCCGAGGGGGGCGACACGGTCAGCGTGCTGCGCAGGCGCGACGGCAAGACCACCAGGGAAACCGTCGACGTGCTCGACATGGTGCGCTCGGGCGAAATGAAGCAGGACCTGGAAGTGGCTGCGGGCGACATCATCTACGTCGAGCGCGCACCGCGCTTCTATATCTACGGCGAGGTGCAGCGCCCCGGCGCGTTCCGGCTCGAGCGCAGCATGACGGTGCTGCAGGCGCTGTCGGTGGGCGGCGGGCTGACCCCGCGCGGGACCGAGCGCGGCATCCGCATCAAGCGCCGCGATGCGCAGGGCAAGGTGCAGGTGATCGACGCCAGGCATGACAACCTGCTGCAGACCGACGACATCGTGTACGTGCGCGAAAGCCTGTTCTGACCGGGCTGGCCGTGGCCTGCCTTCCACCTCAAGCCCTTGAAAGAGCGACATGAACCTGACCCAACTCCTGCTGATCTTGCGCGCCCGAAAGCGCATCATCCTGTTCACGCTGTTCGGCACTGTTGCGCTGACGCTCGCGATTTGCCTGATCGTCCCCAAGACCTACAAGGCGAGCAGCTCGCTGGTGCTGAACTACAAGGGGATCGACCCGCTGACCGGCCTGACCATGCCGGGCCAGCTGTTGCCCGGCTACATGGCGACCCAGATCGACATCGTCAGCAGCAAGAACGTGGCCTTGCGCGTGGTCGACCAGCTCAAGCTGGCGCAGAGCCCGGCGGTGGTGGCCCAGTTCAACGAGTCGACCGACGGCAAGGGCACGGTGCGCGACTGGCTGGCCGAGCTGCTGCTCAAGAAGCTCGATATCGTGCCTTCGCGCGAGAGCAGCGTGATCGACATCAGCTTCAAGGGCGCCGATCCGCAATTCGTGGCGGCGGTGGCCAATGCGTTCGCCGACGAATACATGAAGATCAGCATCCAGCTCAAGGTCGAACCGATGAAGAAGGCGGCCGCCTACTTCAACGAGCAGACCAAGCTGCTGCGCGACAGCGTCGAGACGGCGCAGAGCCGGCTCTCGAAATACCAGCAGGAACACGGCATCGTGAGCGTCGACAACCGCCTCGACGTGGAGTCGAACCGCCTCAACGACCTGTCCGGCCAGCTCGTGATGGCGCAGGGCCAGCTGATGGAGGCGGCCTCGCGGCGCGCCATGGCGGCCGGCTCGCGCGGGGCCGAGTCGCCCGACGTGGCGTCCAATCCCCTGATCCAGAACCTGAAGATGAACCTGGCCAATGCCGAGACCAAGTTCGCGGAAGTGTCGCAGCGGCTCGCGCGCAACCATCCCGGCTACCAGAGCGCCAAGGCCGAAGTCGACAAGCTACGCGCCGAACTGAACGCCCACACGGCAGCCGCGTCTAACAGCGTGGGCAACAACGCAGCCATCCTGGCGCAGCGCGAGGCGGCGATCCGCTTGGCCATGCTGGCGCAGAAGGCCAAGGTGCTGGAAATGAACCGTACGCGCGATGAAATGAATGTGCTGGTCAAGGATGTGGAAAGCGCGCAGCGCGCCTTCGACGTGACCTCGCAGCGTTTCTCGCAGACCAAGATCGAGGGCCAGTCAGACCAGTCCGACATCGCCGTGCTCAATCCGGCGGTGGCGCCGATCGAACCATCGAACCCGAAAACCGTGCTCTATACGCTGCTGTCGGTATTTCTTGGCGCAATGCTGGGCCTGACGGCCGGCTTCGTTGCCGAAATGCTCGACCGGCGCGTGCGCTCCAGTTCCGACCTCAAGGACGTGCTCGATATCCCGGTGTTCGGCGTCATCGAATGGTCGGCCCCGAAACGGCCGCGTTTGGGCATGTTGAATTCAGTGTTGCCAAACCGCCTGAGACTGAACTAAAAAAATGGACCCGATCATGAACCATCCCGTGCATCCGATATCGCCGCAGCAGCCGCCGCTGGCGCGCGCCGATTCGAGTATCGGCGGCCTCTTGCTCGAATCGGGCAAGATCACCCCCGAAAACGCCGAGCGCGTGCTGCGCCTGCAAAAGGAGCTGGGCATCCGCTTCGGCGAGGCGGCCCTGCGCCTGGGCCTGATCAACGACAGCGATATCGCGCAGGTGCTGGCGCGCCAGTTCGACTATCCCTACCTGCAGCAGGGCGAACACACCTACTCGCCGCTGCTGCTGGCGGCCTACCAGCCGTTCAGCCAGCAGGTCGAGAAGCTGCGCGCGGTGCGCAGCCAGCTGATGCTGCGCTGGTTCGCGCGCGGGCGCAAGGCGCTCGCCGTGCTCGGGGTCGACAGCGGCGACGGCGCCAGCCTGTTCGCGGCCAACCTGGCGGTGGTGTTTTCCCAGCTCGGCGAGCCGACCCTGCTGGTCGATGCCAACCTGCGCAATCCGAGCCAGCACGAGGTGTTCGACCTCAAGGCCGCGCAGGGCCTGTCGGACGTGCTGGCCGGGCGCGCCGAACTGGACGACACGATCGCCAAGATTGCCTCGTTCGTCGACCTGTCGGTGCTGGCCGCCGGCACGCTGCCGCCCAATCCCCAGGAACTGCTGAGCCGGCAGGGTTTCAGCGTCCTCAACGTGCAGCTCGAGGAACGCTTCGAGATCGTGCTCTACGACGTGGCCTCGTTCGCCAGCGGCTCCGATGCGCTGGCCGTGGCCGCGCGCACCGGTGGCGTGCTGCTGGTCACGCGCAAGAACAAGACGCGCCTGGTCGACATCAACAGCCTGGCCGAACGCATCGTCGGCACCGGCGCCCAAGTGGTCGGATCGGTCGTGGTGGACTTCTGATGGGCGCGGCACTGAACGCGGCAGACGTCGCGCCGGCGGCCTGGCTCAAGCGGCCCCTGCTTGAATGGTGGCCGGTGGTCGCGGGCGCCGCGCTGCTGTACCTGCCGACCCTGTACGACCTGCTGACCGGGCTGTGGATGACCGAAGAGCAGGCGCATGGCCCGATCATCCTGGCGCTCTCGGTCTGGCTGCTGTACCGCCAGTGGCCGCGCATGCGCAGCGCCTGCGCGCAAGCGCCGATCTCGGCCGCCGGCTGGCCGGTGATGGGCATCGGCCTGCTGCTGTACATGCTTGGCCGTTCCCAGCACATCGTCGCCTTCGAGATCGGCTCCTTCCTGTGGATGCTGGCCGCGATCGTGCTGCTCAAGTTCGGCGCGCGCGCGCTGCGCATCCTGTGGTTCCCGTTCTTCTTCATGCTGTTCATGATTCCGCTGCCGGGGCAACTGGTGAGCATGCTGACGCTGCCCATGAAGATGGCGGTGTCCTACGTGACCGAGCAGGTGCTGTTCCTGGCCGGCTACCCGATCGCGCGCAACGGCGTGATCCTGCAGATCGGCCAGTACCAGCTGCTGGTGGCCGATGCCTGCGCCGGACTGCAGACCCTGCTCACGCTCGAAGCGCTCGGCCTGTTCTACCTGAACGTGGTGCGCCACACCTCATCGTTTCGCAACATTGCGCTGGCGCTGCTGATCGTTCCGATCTCGTTTACCGCGAACGTGATCCGCGTCATCGTGCTGACCCTGGTGACCTACTACTTCGGCGACGCGGCCGGCCAGGGCTTCCTGCACGGTTTTGCCGGCATGGTGCTGTTCGTGTCGGCGCTGACGCTGATCCTGTCGCTCGACTCGCTGCTGCAGTTCATCATCACGCGCCGCGCCGCACGGGAGAAAAAAGCATGAAGGTGCGCGCCAATTCGCATGTCGTGATCAGCCTCGTGATGGGCGCGCTGATGGTCAGCGCGGCCGTGGCCACGCGCGCCATCACGCCCACCGCCAAGCTGGCCGCCAGCCGCCCCGAAGTGAACCTGGCCGCGCTGGTGCCTTCCACGATCGGCCCCTGGACCGAGGACAAGACCATGGTCGCGGCGGTGGTCAACCCGCAGACCGAGGAAGCGCTCAACAAGCTGTATGCGCAGACCCTGAGCCGCACCTACGTGCGCGCCGACGGCAACCGCATCATGCTCTCGATCGCCTACGGGCGCGACCAGGGCGGCGAGGACACCCAGGTGCACCGCCCCGAGTTCTGCTACGCGGCCCAGGGTTTTCACCTGAGCAATGAAAGCGATGGCGTGCTGGCCACCCCGGACGGCAAGATCCCGGTGCGCCGCATGGTCGCGGTGCAAGGCCCGCGCATCGAGCCGATCACCTACTGGATCACGGTGGGCGACCGCGCCACGCTGCCCGGGATCGGCCGCAAGCTGGCCCAGCTCTCGTACGGACTGAACGGCGCGGTGCCGGACGGAATGCTGTTTCGCATCTCGTCCATTTCCAGCGACAAGGAGCAGGCCTACCAGGCGCACGCGCAGTTCGCCAACGCGCTGCTCGCTTCGCTCTCGCCGGCGCAGCGGGTAAGACTGGCCGGCCAGCCGCAACCATAACTTTTCTTCAGGGATTTCATCGTGGCAAAAGTCGCATTAATCAGCGGTATTACCGGGCAAGACGGGGCCTACCTGACCGAGTTTTTGTTGGGCAAGGGCTATATCGTGCACGGCATCAAGCGCCGTTCCTCGCTGTTCAATACCGACCGCATCGACCATCTGTACCAGGATCCCCATGTGGCCGGGCGCAAGCTGATCCTGCACCATGGCGACCTGACCGATTCGACCAACCTGATTCGCATCGTCAAGGAAGTGCAGCCCGACGAAATCTACAACCTGGCCGCCATGAGCCATGTCGCGGTCAGCTTCGAGACCCCCGAATACACCGCCAATGCGGACGGCATCGGCACCTTGCGCATCCTCGAGGCGATCCGGATCCTCGGGCTGGAACAAAAAACCCGCTTCTACCAGGCCTCCACTTCCGAACTGTACGGCCTGGTGCAGGAAACGCCGCAAAGTGAAAGCACGCCGTTCTATCCGCGCAGCCCGTACGCGGTCGCCAAGCTGTACGCCTACTGGATCGCGGTCAATTACCGCGAAGCCTACGGCATGTACGCCTGCAACGGCATCCTGTTCAACCACGAGTCGCCGCTGCGCGGCGAAACCTTTGTCACGCGCAAGATCACGCGCGCGCTGGCGCGCATCAAGCTCCATCTGCAGGACTGCCTGTATCTGGGCAATATCGATTCTCTGCGCGACTGGGGGCATGCGCGCGACTATGTCGAAATGCAGTGGCTCATGCTGCAGCAGGAAAAACCGGAGGACTTCGTGATCGCCACCGGGGTGCAGTACAGCGTGCGCGATTTCGTCAACGTGGCCGCGCGCGAACTCGACATCTCGCTCAAGTGGCACGGCAGCGGGATCGAGGAAACCGCAACCGACCAGCACGGCAAGGTGGTGGTGCGGATCGATCCGCGCTACTTCCGTCCGACCGAGGTGGAAACCTTGCTGGGCGACCCGCGCAAGGCGCGCGAACAACTCGGATGGACCCCGCAGACCACTTTTGCCGAACTGGTCGCGGAAATGGTGACGGCCGACCTCAGGAGCGCCGAGCGCGATGAGCTCGTCAAGCAGCATGGCTTTGCATCCTACGATCACCACGAATAGCGCGCCGATGAACGAGCGCCTGCGGACGGTGGCGTTCGGTTATGGTTCGGCCACCCTGGTGCAGGGCGCGGTCGGTTTCCTGGCGGTCCCGTTCCTGCTGTCGGTCATGGGTCCGCAGGCATTTGCGCAGTGGGCCATGCTCGAACCGGTGGTGGCGGTGCTGGCCGGTTTTGCGCTGGCCGGCGTGCATTACGGGCACCTGCACGGCATTACGACCGGCCTCGTCACGCCGGGCGCGGCGCTGCGCCAGGTGACCCGCTTCGGGCTGGCGCCGGCGCTCATGGTGGCGCTGCCCGGCGCGCTGGCGGCGGTGTGGTTCCTGGTGGGCGCCGGGGTCGGCCCGGTCGCGCTGCTGTGCAGCGTCTACGTGCTGCTCGAGGCGGCCATCATGCTGCTGCAATTCCAGTCGCGCGCGCTGTCGGACGCGATCGCGTTTGCCGCCACGGTGTGGCTGCGCTCGGGTGGCATCGCACTCGGTTTGCTCGCTTTCAAATACGCGGGCTGGACGCTGGCGCTGGTGCACTACCTGGGCTTCATGGTCGCGCTCGACATCACGGTGCTGGCGCTGGCGCTCCTGCGCCACCGGCCCGCGCTGCGCGCGGCGATGCGCGAGGCGCCCGCCGCGCGCGCCGCCTACCTCGACGCGGTGCGCTACGGCCTGCCGATCATGCTCGCGGCCGGGTTCGCCATGCTGGTGGCCAATGGCGACCGCTACGTGGTGCATGCGCTGATGCCGCCCGAGCAGTTGCCGGCCTATGTCGTGATGGCCAAGCTGGCCGGCGCGATGTCGTTCGCGATGGCGCCGCTTAACCTGTGGTGGCCGGTGGTGCGCCACCGGCATGTGCAGGACAGCGACGGCGGCGTGCGCTTTTTCGCCAACGTGATGCCGCTGCTGCTGGCCTATTACATCCTGGCCGCCGCCGCGCTGTGGCTGGCGTCGGCCCTGGTGGTGCAGTGGTATGCGCCGAACGTGCATGGCTACGATCCGCTGACCATGCTGCTGTTGCTGGTCGGCGGCATTGCGCTTGGCATGTCGGCGCCGGTCAACATCGGCATGCTGGCGCCCGGCAAGACGCACTGGCTGCTGGTGTCGGTCGCGATCTCGGCCGTGGTGGGGTTGGCGCTGGCCTGGGTGCTGGTGCCGCGCCTGGGATTCGTGGGCGCGGCGCTGGCGACCCTGCTGGCCCAGCTGGCCAGTTTCGGATCGGTGTTTTACATCTCGCAGCGTTTGTATCCGCTGCGCCTTGACTACCTGCGGCTCGCTGCCGTGGCCGGCGCCGGCGGCGCACTGGCCGCGCTGCTGTGGCTGGCCGCGGGCGCCCTGCTGGCGCAGGCGCTGGCGCTGGCGGCGGTATGCGCCGGGCTTGCCCTGATCCTGCGCCGCAATGTCGCCGTGCTCACCGGCAGTTGAACCATTTATTCGGCGCTCCGCAAGGGGCGCCCTGACAGCAAAGAGGAAAGCACATGCGCGACGCAACGAGCACGCTGGCAACACCGGTACCGCGCCAGGCCCGGCCATGGTTCGACTATGGCAAGCCGCGCCTGTGGTTCGTGGGCCTGATGATCCTGGCCGCCGGGGTCGACGTGCGCACGCGCGACATCGGGATCGGCGGGCCGGCCTCGAACCCGCTCGAAGTGCTGATGCTGATCGCCTTCGCCCTGCTGGTGGCCGACGCGGTGATCTTTACGCGCCAGCCCGCGCGCATCCTCGAGTCGGCCTGGCAGACCAACCGCTTCGTGACGCTGTATTTCGGCTGGGCCTTCCTGGCCGGCTTCGTCGGCATCTACCAGCTTGCGCCGCTCTCGTTCTTTACCTTTCGCAACCTGGCACCGGCCTTCGTGGCGTATGCCTTCCTGACCTTCAGCGTGCGCAAACCGGGCGACCTGCGCTTCATCTTGCTCGTGTTCCTGGTCGCGGCCGGGCCCAACCTGCTGCTGGGATTGTCGCAATACCTGTTCGAGGGGCCGTTTCCGGTCAAGATGAACGCGGCCACCGCGGTCAAGATGGACATCGACGGCACCCTGGTGCGCTCGGCCGTGGCCGGCTTGTACAACCACCCCAACGGACTGTCGATTTTCCTGGTTCCGGTGCTGCTGAGCGCGTTCGGCCTGGTGTTTTCGCGCGCCACCAAGAATGGCCTGACGAGCTTTTTCGCGTTCGGGATCCTGCTCGTCACCGCCGCGCTGCTGTACCTGACCAAGGCCAAGGGCGCCTGGGCCTGGAGCCTGTTCGGCATGCTGGTGCTGATGGCGCCGCGCCGCCTGCTCGCCTTCAGGAACGCGTGGATCGTGCACATCGGGCTCGTGTGCGCCGGCATCGCCACCCTGACCGTGGGCAGCCTGATCATGGGTGGCGCCTTCAATACCATGCTCACCCGCATCGAATTGTGGCAGTCGGCCCTGCTGGCCATTACCGGCGACCTGTTTTCGTTCGTGTTCGGCAGCAGCCAGGAAGCGGTATGGCGCCTCTCGCTCAGGCTCTCGAGCCTGCAATACACCAATGCCCACAATGTGTTCCTGAACCAGGCCGTGTATTTCGGGGTGCCGGCCCTGATTTTCTACGTCGGCACCTTCGTGTGGGCCCTGCGTTCGGCCCAGCTCGGCTTTGCCCGCGCCTCCGACCCGCAGGTGGCGCAGGCCGCGCGCATCTCGATGGCGGTGCTGATGGCCATCGCGGGCCAGTATTTCTTCGAGCCGGCGGCCGAATCGAGCGGCTACGCGCTCGAATGGCTGCTCTTTATCGGCCTCTCCGGCGCCACCTTGCGAATGAGTAAAACCGTATGAGCGGGAGCGGCCGCGTCGCAATCCACGTCAACGCCTTCCCGTTGCCGTCGGAGGCCTTCGTGCTCGAGCAGGCGCGTTCGCTGGCGCGCTTCGAACCGGTCATGTTCGTGCGGCGCCAGCTGGGCGCGGTCGAAGGCCTTGCCTGCAAGCCCATCATGGCCGGACGGCGCGGCTGGCCGGCCAAGGCGTTTGCCCTGCATCCCGGGACCTGGGCCTGGGGCGGTGCGGGCGCGTTCGCCGGCGTGAAGCTGATCCACGCCCACTTCGGCCCGAACGGGGTGTACGCGCTGCCGGTGGCCACAACGCTCAAGGTGCCGCTGGTGGTGACCTTCCACGGTTTCGATGCGACCGTGCGCGCCGGCGCGCTGGCGCGCGGCGGGCTGTTCGGCCTGCGCTACCTGCTCGGTTTGCCAAGGCTCAAACGCAGCGCGGTCAAGGTGATCGCGGTCTCCAGGTTCATTGAAACGCGCCTGCGCGCGATGGGTTTTCCAGAAACATCGATTACCCAGCATTACATCGGGGTCGATCCGGACCGTTTCAGCCCGCTGCCGATCGCCGAACGCAGCCTTGACGTGGTGTGCGTGGGGCGGCTGGTCGACGCCAAGGGAATAGAGGAACTGATCCGCGCCTTCGCGCGCGTCGCCCCGCGCTTTCCCGAAAGCCGGCTGCGCCTGATCGGCAACGGCCCTCGGCATGGCGCCTATGCCGATCTGGCGCGCACGCTCGGGCTGGGCCAGCGCCTGGTGTTTCACGGCGCGCTGGCGCACCAGGAGGTGGCGCGCGTGGTGGCCGGCTGCGCCGTGAGCGTTTTGGTGAGCAAGACCGGCGCCAATGGCTCGCAGGAAGCATTCGGGCTGGGCGCGATCGAAGCGGCGGCCTCGGGCTTGCCGGCGATCGTGTCGCGCAATGGCGGGCTGGCCGAAACCGTCGAGGACGGCGTGACCGGCTGCGTGATCGGCGAGGGCAGTGTCGACCAGCTGGCCGAGGCTCTGTCGCAGTTCCTGGGCGACGCCGGCCTGCGTGCGCGCTTCGGCGCGGCCGGGCGCGCGCGCGTGCTGGAACGCTTCGACCTGTCGCGCCAGACGCCGAAACTGGAAGACATCTACGCCGAAGCAGTGAACATGCAATGAATCAGGGACGCGCCCGCGGGCCGCGTGCAACGACCGCCGCGCCGCGAGGCGTGGCTTTAATGGGAGCAGGATGACGATGAACGAAGCAAGCAAAGGGCAGGCACTGATCTCGGTCATGATGCCGTGCCACAACGGGGCGCGCTTCCTGGACGCCACCATCGTGAGCATCAGGCAGCAGACCTGCCAGGACTGGGAACTGATTTTTGTCGACGACGGCAGCACCGACGATACGCTCGGGATCATCAAAAGGCATGCCGCCGAGGACGCGCGCATCCGCGTGTTCGCGATGCCGCACGGCGGACGCGGGCGGGCACGCAACACCTGCATCGAACAGGTGCGCGGCGAGTTCGTGGCGGTGTGCGACGCCGACGACATTTCCTTTCCCGAGCGCTTCGCCAAACAGCTGGCCTACCTGCAAGCGCATCCGGATATCGGCGTGCTCGGCTCCGGCTGGGTTCCGTTCGTGCACGACATCGACGAGGCGCGCAAGCCGGCCAAGGGCTTTCCGGCGACGCCACAGGCGATCGGACTCGAATTTTCGCGCGGGAAGATGCGGTTTCATAACGCGACCGCCTTCATGCGCGCTAGTCTGTTCAAACGCTTCGGCGCCT
>Ga0207975_100086_pt1 | contig 86272 bp, 80 predicted proteins | sample LakWasMe91_HOW11_2_FD_183913 | JGI IMG/M metagenome (GOLD analysis project Ga0207975, IMG submission 183913) | Freshwater sediment methanotrophic microbial communities from Lake Washington under simulated oxygen tension - Sediment Metagenome... | ecosystem: Environmental > Aquatic > Freshwater >...
GTCATGCAGCTGGAGGCGGTTGTAGCTGAAGGCCATCGAACCGACCCGGGTCTTGAGCGCCGATTCGTTGAGCCAGCCGCCATTGGAAGACCTGAAAAAGTCGCTGCTCAGTATGAAGGACTGCAGGAAGGAGCGGATCCCGAGGTTGGTATAGAGCGGCCGTTCGGTGCTCTCGCCGCCCGCCAGCGCCGGCAAGTGGGAAAAGCCGCCGGTGGCGGTCAGGTATTTGTTCAGGCCCCATTCGAACTGGGCCACCGCACGCTGTTGGCCGGTGCGGTCCCGGTACTGTGCCAGGTTGTAGTAAAAGGCCCCCGGTGGCGTACTGGCCTGCTCCAGCAGAAAGCTCTGGCGTTCGACCCGCTGCTGGCCCAGCGGACCGTGGAATACCAGCCGGAATTCATTGAGCCCATAAGCTAGCGGCTGGTCGTCGAAGCGGTAGCGCCCGTCGGGGCGTGAGCTCTGGAAGCCGACCAGGGCCTCGTTGAAATACAGTTCCACGTCCCAGCCCGGCGGCAGGTCGCCCTGCAGGGTGTGACGGTCGAAACTGGTAGGCTGGTTGAGTGGGCGGTTACTGAGGGTCATGCCAAAACCCTTGGCCTTCAGGCTGTTGCTGGCGATGTTAGGCACGCTGGGCACCACCACGCCGCTGCCGAACACCACCGAGCGCGCGTGCAAGGGCCCAAGCAAGCGCGCCTCGGGGTCGTGGCGCCCCAGGGTGAAGCGTGCATCCGGTGCCGGCTCGTGCTTGGTGGTCCTGACGAACAGGGCCGATTCCATGCCGAGCAGGTCGCCGGTCAGGTAAGCGGTATAGCTGGCGGTGGTTTCCCGGCTGCCGGCACCGGTCCTCAGTCCCAGCCCCAGGGTCTGGTCGATAAACGGCACCCCCAACAGGGCATAGGGTATCTCGTGGCGCGCGAAGCCCGGGTCCAGGTAGCCGTTGCCGCGCGCGCCGGTCTTTTCGCCCTGGTGTTCGCGTTGCAGGCGTTCCTGCAAGGGAAGTCGCTCGCGCGGGCGTACGTTCAGGGTCAGGCTGGAGCGGTCAATGTCGAAATCGAGCGGCAGCGAGCGCGACAGCTGTGAGCTGGCCACATAAATATCGTCTTTTCGCACCCGGACCAGGGCCGGATCGAACAGCTGCGTCTGGTCCGCCAGCGTCAGCCGCCCCTGCGCCACGTTCATGCTGAAGCTGCGCTCCTCATTGAGCACGAAGCCGTCGGCCGTGCCCTGTTCTGGCTGGGTCCTGATTGCCAGCGTGAGCAGCCTGGCCAGTTCGCCCAGCGGCAAGAACGTCTCGCGGCCGTATTGATAGGTCGTGATCGCCTCGGACAGCACGTAGTCGTCCACGCGCACTTCCAGCAAGGCCAAGTTGGCCTCTTCATCGTTCGGCAACGGCGGCGTGAGTGCCGGAGCGGGCGGGGCCGGCGGCGCTGCCGGCACCGCCCCCTGGGGCACGATGTCGAGCACCAGCCGATAGCCGTGTCCGGCGCCCGGCTCAAGCGCACTGATGGCCGGTTCGACCTCGCCCTTGACGGGAAATTCCAGTTGCACCGAGCGCGCGCCCGGCTTGACGCGCATCGGTTTCATGTAGGGGTGCTCCGCCTGCAGTTGCCTGGCCAGGCCGTCGAGCTCCGGACCCGGCAGCGCACCTTCGAGTTCCAGGACGAGGCGGTCAGGATTGCGCAGGAAAAACAAACTGAAACGAAGCGCTGCACCCGACTCGAACACGATGCGGGTGCGTGCTGCGCTCACGTCCACCGAGACGGCCTTGAGCGCGATCCCTGCGCCCGCATTGGCCGGCGCGGACAGCAACAGCAGGACCAGGCAGGCAACGCGGGCGCGCATAACCTCGGTCAGGGCAATTCAATCAGCGCTTCCGCCAGCAGCTTGTCGCCTGCCGCCGGGCGTTCGCGATAGGTCAGACGCAAGCTGCCGTGTTCCAGCACCATTCCTTGCGGCGCCTGCAGCGGCAACTGAAAGCGCCGCACAGGGTTGGGCGTGTACACCGCCACGCCACCGGCCTTGCCAATTTCCACCGCCGCACCGCCGCGCGGGGTGAAGGTGGCCGTCAGATCGCCATAGACCGAACGGTTGCCGCTGCGTTCCAGGATGGCCACAAGGGCCGGCTTGCCGCCCGCCGGCTTGTGCAGTTCCAGGCCGGACAGCGTCACGTTGGCGGAGGTCTCGCCGTGCCGCACAATGACGGGGATGGAAACGCCGGCCAGCATGGTCAGCTGGACCGACACCTGGGTAGCGGCGCTCTGGCTTTCGATGTTGCTGGCGCCTTTTGCCTCTGGAATACGGTCGAGCTGCAGATGCGAGCGATACTCGCCCTGTGCCAGGCCAGCCGGTTTTCTCAGCATGATGCGCACCACTTGCCCTTCGCCCGGTTTGAGCACCACCTGGCGCGGCGAATAGCGCATCAGGCCAGCGGCAAATTGTTCGCCCGGTCCGGGAGTGTCGATCACGGAAAATTCCCCGGTTTCGCTCATGCGCCGGTTCACCACGCCGATCCGGTAGGTGGCCGTTTCAGTACCGTTGTTGATCAGGTCAAGCTGTGCTGCGCGCTGGTTTTTTTCGAACACGATGCGGGTCGGAGCGACCATCAAATCGGCCAGGGCAGGACGCAGGGGCAGCACGAGAAGCAAGGCGAACAGCCAGGCGCCATGCCGGCGCGTCGTGCAATTGGACGGAAACCTTGCACATGCGGGCCTGCGGGCACTGGAAATGGAAGCGAACATGAATGGATCCCTTGCGAATTTTACTGTTGGTGAAGTAGCTTGAGCGGGCGTCAGGGCGCGTAGCGGGTTTGCAGGCTTAGTTGTAAATGACGGTGACATCGAACGAGCCCGAGTATGTGCCGCCGGCCTGGGCGCTGCCGACGCTGAGGGTGGCGCCGACCGCCAGTGCCTGGGTTCCACCGCCCCCAAGCGTGCCGGTCAGGCCGGGACTGCTGGTGAAGCTGTTGACCGGCATACTGTTCGCTCCGCTGGTGAGCGCGACCGTCCCGTCGGCAGGCAGGCTGATGGCGTAGGTCAGGTTCGGGTCGCCGGATACGACATACTGCGCGGGCGTTCCGGGAACGGACGCTATCAGTTCCACGGCGCCGGTTGCGCTGCGCGCGCCGCCCGGGCTGAGCACGACCGAGCCGCCCGAAGCGGCAACAAATCTGCCGAATGAGAGCTCCTGGGTATTGTTGATGCCGATCACTACCGCCCAGCTTGCTGGCGCTGCAATCAGGGCCCATCCCAGTATGCATGCGGGCCAGCTCCGATACTTTCTCAATGCAATCGCTCCTCCCACGCCGTGGCCCGATGCGAAGGCAGCTTGCCGGCGCGTCCAGCAAGCGAAAAAAAAGGCGGGCAATGAAGGTCCGCCTTGCTTTTCCGCCGGGCCGGCGCCCGATGCAGCGGCCCCTCTTAGTTGTACAGGACCGTCACGCCGACGGCGCCAGTGTAGGTGCCGGCCACCTGGCTCGCTCCGACTGTCAATGTCCCGCCCACAAAGATGGTTTGGGCACCGCCGCTGAGCGTTCCGGACGTGACCTGGGCGGTGCTGGTGGTCGCCGTCAATGCGCTTACCTTGGTCAGCGCCATCGTGTTTGTGCCATCTGTAAGCGTCGCGTCGCCGGTGTGCGCAATGCTGTAGGTGTTGCTCGCGTCGCCTGTGACGGCGAATTGGGCGGCAGTGCTGACCGCGCCCGTTCCACGCAACACGGTCCCGGTCACGGCGACGCTGCTGTCCGGTTCAACCTTGATCGTCCCGCCGCTTGCGCCGGCTGAAAACTTGCCGAAATCGAGAACCGTCCCCGCGGTGACGGCGATCGGAACCATCACGATACTGGTGGCGGTGCTGCTGGCAGTTGCGGCGTACGCGTGAATGCCGAGGCCGAGGCCGCCGAGTGCGACAGCCGATGCCAGCGCGAGTTTGAGTGCGCCTTGTTTTACGTTGAATTTCTTGTTCATTTCTTGCTCCTTGTTGGATCATGAGGTTTGCCACCAGCACGATGACCTTGCTCGGCAATGATCGACTTGCGGACTTCGCAGAAACATGAACTTCAGGCTAGCAACAAGACCCGGAGGGAACACGGACAGGTATTGGGTTCAAAAAACGTTGCATGTCTTCACTTTTGGCGGCTCTGCTGTCGCAGGCAAACGCCCTTGGACCAGAAGCTTTGCGTCCCCGCCTTTCGACGAGTTTGCATTATCGAGTTACTTTAATACAAGTGCATATTAGCCCGTTTTCATTGGCATTTCTAAATTGGGCATTAAGAAATTTCATACTCTGTTGTTTTTTTGCCTGATGGCATCGCTTGTACGTCACCCCTGCCGGGAATCGGGAGCATATTCCGTAGCGCCAGCCTGGAAAGCAAGGCCTTTTTTTTTGCATTCCCCTTTCCAGTTATTTCATCGAGATATTGTTAATTTTAATTCATATAAACCGCACTCAATGTTAATTCCCGCCTGTATTTACCTGTCGTGGCAGCGCTCGCTGCCACTGTTGCCGACGTGCTTTTTTGCATCGATCCGTGATAAATTCTGTCGCGGCAAGTTTGGCGATCGCGCCGTGGCCCATGAAAACAATTCCGGAGAGTTCCCTAATGCCCATTGCCTGTCAACTCCCGCTACGGCGCGCCATCGCAGCGCTGCTTGCGCCGTTCATGCTCGCCGCCCTGGCGCACGCGCAAACGGGTTCGCCCGTTGTGATCAAGGCCGGGCGCCTGGTCGATGTCGAAGCCGGGCGCGTGCTGCGCGACCAGCATATTCTCATTGAAGGCGAACGCATCAGCGCAACCGGTCCTGCCCAGTCGATTCCGATTCCATCTGGCGCCAAGGTCATCGACCTGTCCGGCTCGACTGTCCTGCCGGGCCTGATCGATGCCCATACCCACCTGACCAGCAACCCGTACATCCACGGCTACATGGCATTGAGCAGCTCCGACATGCGCTCGGCCTTGTACGGGGTGCGAGCGGCGCGCCTCACGCTCGATGCCGGCTTTACCACGGTGCGCGACGTGGGCGCCAGTGGTTTTGGCGACGTGGCCCTGCGCGACGCCATCAACGACGGCGACCTGCCCGGTCCGCGCATGCTGGTGTCCGGCTACGCGCTGGGCATTCGCGGCGGCCACTGCGACAACAACCTGCTCGCGCCCGAATACAAGGACGTCTCGCAAGGCGTGGCCGACGGTCCGTGGGCCGCGCGCAGCAAGGTGCGCGAGATGATCAAGTACGGCGCCGATCTGATCAAGATCTGCGCCACCGGCGGCGTGCTCTCGAAAGGGGACGCGGCCGGCGCCCAGCAATACACGCTGGAGGAAATGCAGGCCATCGTGCAGGAAGCGCACAAGCTGGGGCGCCGCGTGGCGGCCCATGCGCACGGCGCGAGCGGCATCAATGACGCGATCCGGGCCGGGGTCGATTCGGTCGAGCATGCGAGCCTGATCGACGCCGAAGGGATCCGGCTGGCGCGCGAGAAGGGCACCTGGCTGGTGATGGACGTCTATAACGACGACTACATCCTGAGCGCGGGCGAAAAGGCGGGCTTCCTGCCCGAGTCGCTGGCCAAGGAAAAGGAGATCGGTCAACTGCAGCGCGACAACTTCCGCAAGGCCTTTGCCGGCGGCGCCCGCATGGCTTTCGGCAGCGACGCCGGGGTGTATCCGCACGGCGACAACGGCAAGCAGTTCTTTTACATGGTCAAGTACGGCATGACGCCGATGGGCGCCGTGCAGGCGGCGACCATCAACGCCGCCGACCTGCTGGGATGGAAGGACAAAGTGGGCAGCATCAAAACCGGCAAGTTCGCCGATATCATCGCCGTGAACGGGGATCCGATGGCTGACGTGGGCGCGCTCACCCGGGTCAGGTTCGTCATGAAGGGCGGCAAAGTCATGAAAGCGGAATGAACATGGTTCCGACTACGCAAAAAAACCTGATCGCCACGCTCGCCGCGCTGGCCCTGGCGGCCGCGGCCGCGCCAAGCCTGGCTGCGCCAGTGGCGCTTGCGCCGGCGCCGGCGTCCGCGCAGAAACCCGGCGCCAGCTTCGCGCGCTGGGCCGACCAGTTCGCCGCCGACTGGGTGCGCCTGATGCCGGAACGGGCCACCGGGACCCAGTATTTTTCGGGCGCCGAGCAGGATGCGCTGGACCGCCAGCTCACGCCGCGCACCAAGGCGCAGCGCGCCAGGACAAGTGCGCTGGCGCGCGCCGGCTTGCGCAAGCTGGACCGGTTCCTGGCCGGCCCGCTGGACGCCACCGAACGCATTTCGGCCGAGACCATGCGCTGGTCGCTGGCCAACACCGTCGCCGGCGAGCCCTTCGAGGACCACGGTTTCGTCTTTTCGCAGTTCAGCGGCGCGCATATCGCGCTGGTCAACTTCATGACCCAGACCCACCCGATGCGGCGCGCGGCCGACGTCGACAGCTACCTGGCGCGGCTGGCGCAGGTGGCCGCCCGCATGGACGAAGCGAGCGCGCGCGCGCGCGAGGCGGCCGCGCGTGCGCTGATCCCGCCGCGTTTCATCCTCGAGCGCGCGCAGGGCCAGGTCGACGCCTTCCTCAAGCCGGCGCCGGCGCACAACGTGTTCGTCACCTCGCTCGCGCAGCGCAGCGCCACGCTCGACGACCTGACGCCGCGGGCGCGCGCGGCAGCCGTCGCAAAGGCCACCCGCATCGTGGCCGAACAGATCGTGCCGGCCTACACGCGCACCCGCGCCTTGCTGGCGCAACTGCACCCGCGCACCACCGACGAAGCCGGCATTTCGCGCCTGCCGGACGGCGCCGCCGCCTACCAGCAGGCGCTGGCCAGCTACACCGGCACCGCGCTCACGGCCGCCGAGATCCACGCGATCGGCCTGCGCGAAGTGGCCCGCATCGAAGCGGAAATGGACCGCCACCTGCGCCAGCTCGGTTTCACCGAGGGCGGCATCGAGGAGCGCATGCGCGCGCTCGACAAGACGTTCCAGCCGCCGGCCGAACCCGATCCGCGCCCGGCACTGCTGGCGCGCTACAGCGGCATGGTGCGCGACGCCGAACAGCGCAGCGCGGCCTTGTTCAACCTGAAGCCGCGCGCGCCGGTCGAAGTGCGGCGCGAACCGGCGCTGACCGAAGGCAGCGCGGCGGCCCACTACACCCTGCCGGCGCCGGACGGCAGCCGCCCGGGCGTGTTCTGGGTACCGATGCGCGGCCCGCTGTTCGACGTGATCCGCATGCGCAGCCTGTCCTATCACGAGGCGGTGCCGGGCCACCATTTCCAGCTCGCGATCCAGCAGGAACTGAGCGGCCTGCCGAAGTTCCGCACCCAGCGCGTGTTCGGCGGCGGCAGCGCGCACAGCGAAGGCTGGGCGCTCTACACCGAACGGCTGGCGGTCGAGCAGGGCTGGTATGCGGGCGACGTGCCCGGCCTGCTCGGCGCGCTCGGCTCCGAGCTGTTCCGCGCGCGCCGGCTGGTGGTCGACACCGGCCTGCACAGCAAGGGCTGGACCCGCCAGCAGGCGATCGACTACGGCATTGGCGCGGCCGAAGTCGAGCGCTATACGGTGTGGCCTGGCCAGGCCTGCGCCTACATGCTGGGCATGCTGCGGATCGTCGAGCTGCGCGAAAAGGCGCGCGCCGCGCTGGGAGCGAAGTTCTCGCTGCCCGCGTTCCACGACGTGGTGCTGCGCGCCGGCTCGGTTCCGCTCGACGTGCTGGCCAAGATCGTCGACCAGTGGATCGCGTCCCAGCCGCAGGCTTGATGGTTGTCAGCCGAGCGAAACCGGGGTGTAGCGAAAATCGATGTTGACCCCGCTTTCGCTCTGTCCACGTATGGCGCGTTGCGTCGGCGCTTTTGCGGTTCCATCGGAAAATGCCCGAGCGCTGGCCGGGCCTTCGCTATGCTTGGTTCAAGCCTACTTCACTGGAACCCATCATGATGACTAGCATCTTCTTCGTTTTCCGCCTGGCGCTGGCGTGGGTGATCACCTACATGGCGATCACCATTACCACCGTCGAAACCCTGCGCACCTGGTTCGATATATCCGACGGACCTTTCGTGCTGGGCGGCTTCGTGCTGTCCGGCTTCGTGGCAAGCGGCGCCTTCTCGCACCTGCGCCGGGTGCGCCTGATCGCGGGCGAGGTCAACAACAGCACGCTGTCGAGCCGCCAGCGCCGCCAGATCGAAATTCCCTTCGAGGCCGGGGAAGCCTTCGACATGGTCGATTGCGCGATGCGCGAGCTGCCCGGCGCGCACGAGATCGAAAGCGCACGCGACAGCCTGCAGGTGCGCGCCAAGGTCAAGCGCATCGATCCGTACACCAAGAGCGGCGCGCCGGAGCTTGGCCTGGCGCGCTATTTTTCGACCCGCCGCAACCAGATACTGATGACGGTCACGCCCAACGGCGACGCGGGCAGCGTGACCCTGATCTGCGAACCGGAACGCGCGGCCTGGAGCGACTGGTTCCTGGTCGACGATGGCACCAACCTCGAGAACGCGGAAGCGATCGTGCGCGCCATCACGCGCAGGGTGGCCGAGCGGCGCCGCAGCGAGCAGGCCAGCGTGCGCCAGAGCGCCACCGAAAAAGAACTGACCCTGGCCAAGCTGAGCCTGCTGCACGCCCAGGTCGAACCGCACTTCCTGTACAACACCCTGGCCAGCGCCCAGGTGCTGACCCGCACCGATCCGGCGCGCGCCGACCAGATGCTCGGCAACCTGATCCTGTATCTGCGCCACTCGCTGCCGCGCACCGAAGAGGCATTGTCGACGGTCGGCGAGGAACTCGAGCGGGCCCGCGCCTACCTCGACATCCTCAAGATCCGCATGGGGGCACGCCTGAACCTGCAGATCGACGTGTCGGACGCACTGAAAACGGTGCTGTTTCCCACCATGATGCTGCAAACGCTGGTTGAGAATGCGATCAAGCACGGGCTCGAGCCAAAGCCGGGCGGCGGCACCGTCTGGATCCTGGCGCGCACGCTCGACAATGCGGTGGCGCTGACCGTGGCCGATGACGGGCGCGGTTTTTCGGCCGAGGGCGGCGGCACCGGCATCGGCCTGCGCAATGTGCGCGAGCGCCTGCGCCTGGCCTACGGATCGAGTGCAACGTTCGCCATCGTCGCCAATTTCCCGAACGGGGTGGCGGCCACGATCACGGTGCCGAACAGCGTGCTGATGGGAGGCGAACATGGCTGACTGTGTGATTGCCGAAGATGAAACCCTGCTGCGCGATGCCTTCGTCGAGCTGCTCGGGCAGGAGTGGCCCGAGCTCAAGATCGCGGCCGCTTGCGAAGATGGCGGCAGCGCGCTCGAGGCGATCGCCGCGCACCAGCCCGAGGTGGCCTTCCTGGACATCCGCATGCCGGGCCTGTCCGGGCTGGAAGTGGCGGCCGCCATGGCCGAGGCCAGTCCGCACACCCGGATCGTGTTCGTGACCGCCTACGACCAGTACGCGATCGACGCGTTCGAGCGCGGGGCGCTCGACTACCTGCTCAAGCCGGTCTCGCGCGAGCGCCTCGCCGCCTGCGTGCAGCGCCTGAAGGTGCGTGCGCAGGGAGAGCGGCTCGATCCGGATGCACTGGCCGCCGCGCTGCGCCAGCTCGGCAGCACCTTGCCCAACACGCGCCAGGCGCCGCCGCTGGTATGGCTCACTGCCAGCGCGGGCGCCGAAACGCGCCTGATCATGGTCGACGACGTTGCCTACTTCCAGTCCGACACCAAGTACACGGTGGTGATGACGGCCGAAGGCGAAGCGCTGCTGCGCAAACCGATCCGCGAGCTGCTCGAGGTGCTCGACCCGAACACGTTCAAGCAGATCCACCGCTCCACGATCGTCAACCTGAAGGCGGTCGCCTCGATCGCGCGTGACGAAACCGGGCGTGGGGTGGTGCGCCTGAAGACGCGTCCGGAAACGCTGAGCGTGAGCCAGCCGTTCATGGCGCTGTTTCGCAGCATGTAGGGGATATGTGCGCTGGCGTACGGACGAGAACATTGCCTCTGTTAAACTTGTACCCAGTTCCGACTTTTCAACCACTATTGAGGCAGTTCATGAAAACCCTGATTCTCGCCGCCGCGCTGTGCGCCGCCGCCGTACCTGCCCTGGCCCAGACCAACCTGAGCGTATCGATCGGCGACGCCGGATTTTACGGGCGCATCGATATCGGCGACTTCGCACGCCCGCAGGTGATTTTCGGCGAGCCCGTCATCATCGAACGGCGCCGCGTTGGCGCGCAACCGATCTACCTGCGCGTGCCGCCCGGCCACGAGAAGAAATGGTCCAAGCATTGTTCCAAATACAACGCGTGCGGCCAGCCGGTCTACTTCGTGCGCGATGAGTGGTACAGCAACACCTACGCGCCGCGCGTGCGCGAGCAGCACGGCCATGAGCGCGGCGGCGAGTATGAGAATGGCCGCGACGAAGGCCACGGCAAAGGCCACGGCAAGGGCCACGGCAAGGGCCACGGCAAGGGCCACGACAAGCACTAAGCGCTGCGGCCGGCACTGGGCGGCGCCGATGCGCGCCGCAGTGTAGACTTGCATGAGGACCGGCCGGCGCACAGCGCGCCCTGGCGCCGCATCGGGAGAGACGCTTGCGCAGCGACATAGTCATTGTTGGGGGTGGGGCAGGCGGTCTTGAGCTGGCCTGCAAACTGGGCCGCAAGCTTGGCCCCTCAAGGGTGGCGCTGGTCGACAGCCGCCTTTACCACATCTGGAAACCGTCGCTGCACGAAGTGGCCGCCGGCACCCTCGACGTGCACCAGGAGGGCTTGTCCTACCTGATGCTGGCGCACGATAACGGCTTCACCTTCGTCTACGGCGCGCTGGCCGGGCTCGACACCGAACGCAAGCGCGTCGAAGTCGGCCCTGTCAGCACGGGCGCGGGCGAGCAGGTGCTGCCGGCGCGCGCGCTCGAATTTGGCGCACTGGTCATTGCCATCGGCAGCGTCGCCAACTATTTCGGCGTGCCCGGCGCCAAGGAACACACCATTTCCCTGAATGCCACAGAAGACGCCGAGCGCTTCCGCCTGACGCTGCTCAAGCTGCTGGCCGGCGCCGAGCAGGACCAGCGGCAGCGCGGCCTCGACATCGTCATCGTCGGCGGCGGCGCCACCGGGATCGAACTGGCGGCCGAACTGCGCGAGGCCAGCGGGGTGTACGCCGCCTACGGCTTCCGCCATCTGCAAAGCGAGCGCGACGTGCGCATCACCGTGCTCGAAGGGGCGAGCCGGATCCTGGCGCCGCTGCCTGAACGTGTCTCGGCGGCAGCGCTCGAACTGCTGCATCAGCGCGGCATCAAGGTGGTCACCGGTTGCCGCGTGAGGGCGGTCGGGCCGGACCGGCTCACCGACGCCGGCGGCAACAGCTACCGTGCCGATTTGTGCGTGTGGGCGGCCGGGATCGGCGCGCCGCAGGTGCTTGCCACGCTGGGCCTGCCCACCGGCGGCGGCGGGCAGGTCGAGGTCGACAGTTTCCTGCGCGTGAAGGGGCATGCCGGCCTGTATGCGCTGGGCGACTGCGCCGCCTGCGTGGACGGAAGCGGCAAGCAGGTCCCTCCGCGCGCCCAGGCGGCGCACCAGCAGGCCGACTACCTGTACCGGGCCTTGCTGCGGCAGGCGCGCGGCGAAGCCGCGCCAGACCGGCCCTACCTGTACCGCGACTACGGCTCGCTGGTGTCGTTCGGGCAGACCAGCACTGTCGGCAGCCTGATGGGTTCGCTAAAAGGCCTGAGCTGGTTCGTCGAGGGTTTCGTGGCGCGCATCATGTACGTGAGCCTGCACCTGCTGCATCACCGGGCCGTGCTCGGCACAGTGCGCACCGGGGTGCTGGCGCTGGCGCGCTTCCTGATCAAGCGCAGCAAACCCCTGGTCAAGCTGCACTGACGGCGCTGCCTGTCATGCGGCGCCGCTGGCAGTTTTCGGCAGCGTCATGGTCAGCAGCGTGCCGTGCGGCTCGGCGCCAGCGAGCGTGAGCGTTCCGCCCAGGTAAATCGCACGCTCGCGCAGCATGCGCAGGCCGTGGCATTCGCGCGCGCCGATGCTGGCGGCGCCGGGCCCGAGCCCATTGTCGCGCACCGTCAGCATGATCTGTTCGTCATTGTCGTCGAGAATCACCTCGACCTCGCTGGCCCTCGCATGGGCGGCGATGTTGCGCAGGCCTTCTTCCAGGCAGCGCAGCAGCACGACCTTGTGCGCGCGTCCATAGCTGGCATCTTCGTCCGGCAGGCTGGCGCGCGCGCGGATGCCGTGCGCGCTGCCGAACTCACTCACCAGCTCGGCAAGTGCGGCCTTGATCCCGAGGAATTCGAGTTTGTCATTCCACAGCGACAGTTGCATCTCCCGGTTGGCGGCGATGATGGCGAGCAGCAGCTGTTTCATCTGCGCAGCGCGATCGTGCAGTGCCTTGTCGGCAGGCAGTTGCTGGATCAGCAAACCGAGATGCATGGTCAGCGCCGTGATGGACGAGCCGAGAGTGTCGTGCAGCTGGCGCGCCAGCTGCCGGTTCTGGTCGTCCCAGCAGGTCGTCAGGTGGCCCAGCAGTTCGCTCAGGTCGGCGTTGCGCTCGGCCGCCATGCGCTGCAGTTCCGCATCGAGTTGTTGTGCTGCCGCTGCTGCTGTCATGGGGGAGGCTCAATGAAAGTTTCCCAAATCATACAACAGCTTTGGCGCCAGCGGCGCCGCGTCCGGTGCTCGCCTGCCAGCGTGAAATGACGCACATACCCGCGCGGCGTTTACGGCCAATCTTGCATTACCGCTTGACGGGTTATTTATTTAATTAAAGGAGCATTGAATGAAAGCGAAATCCAACGACGCCGTTTCCATGTTGACTTCCGAGCATCGCGAAGTCGCCGATCTGTTTGAACAGTACGAAGCGCTGGGCGATCGCGCCAAGGCCGGCAAGAAGCGCCTGGCCGACCAGATCTGCACGGCGCTGACCCTGCACGCGATGGTGGAGGAAGAAATTTTTTATCCGGCCGTGCGCGAGGCCGGCAAGGAGGCCGAGGAGATGGTCGACGAAGCCGTGGTCGAACATGCCAGTGCCAAAGACTTGATCGCGCAGATCCAGGAGATGGACCCGGAGGACGAGCTGTACGACGCCAAGGTCAAGGTGCTGTCCGAACAGATCGAGCACCATGTCCAGGAAGAAGAAAAGGACATGTTCCCGCTGGCGCGCAAGGGCAAACTCGACCTTGAGGCCTTGGGCGCGGAAATGGCCATGCGCAAGGAGGAACTGGCTGCGGCCGGGGTCTAGCGCACACCTGGCAGGTGCTTTCAATGGGGGCAGAAGCTGCCCCCGTTTCTTGGTGATGCTGCTCGAGCTAGGCCTTGGCGCCCTGGAGCGTGCAGTGGCCGATTGCGTCCAACAGATTCTGGATCGCGACCGGCTTGACCAGATGCAAATCGAAACCGGCTTCGAGCACCCGGCGCTGGTCGTCTTCCAGTCCGTAGCCGGTCAGCGCGATCAGCTTGATGTGGCTGGTGCGGCTGTCCTTGCGCAGGCGCCGCGCCACTTCGTAGCCGTCGATGCCGGGTAAGCCAATGTCGACCAGCGCGACGTCGGGCAGGAACGAGACCGCCATCTGCACGCCCTGGACGCCGTCCGGCGCGTGCTCGATCGCGTACCCGTAGGCCGAGAGCATGGTCGCCATCATCTCGCGGCCATCCTCATTGTCTTCAATGAGCAGCACCGAGGGCTTGGCGCTGTCGGGCGCGGCCGGCGCCATGAGCGGCGCCGCGGCCGGCGTTGCGCGCGGCAGCCGGATGGTGAAGGTGCTGCCTTTGCCAGGGCCCGCGCTGTGCGCACCGACGCTGCCGCCGTGCAGCTCGGCGAGCCGGCGCACCAGCGCCAGCCCGATGCCAAGCCCGCCTTGCGAGCGGTCCAGCGTGATGCTGCCCTGTACGAATACATCGAACACCTGCGGCAACAGTTCGGGCGAAATGCCGACGCCTGAATCGCGCACCGTCAGCACGACGTCGTCGCCCTCGGCCGTGAGCGCGATGCCGATGCTGCCGCCGGCCGGGGTGTACTTGAGCGCGTTATCGATCAGGTTGGTGGCGATCTGTTCGAGGCGGGTCGCATCGCCGTTCACCCAGCCTGGCAGCATGTCGACATCGAACTGGTAGCCGGCGCTGCGTCCGGTCGCGCGGAAGGTGTCAAGGCAGGCCGACACCAGCGCGGAAAGCTCGACCGGCTGGATCGAGAGCAAGATCTTGCCTGACATGGCGCGCGACAGGTCGAGCAGGTCGTCCACGATGCGGCTCAGGTGCTGGCTCTGGCGCTGGATGATGAGCTTGGCGCGGGTGACGGTCTCGCTGCCGGCGCCGGGCAGGCCGATCAGCGAGGCGGCGCTGCTGATGGCGCTGAGCGGATTGCGCAACTCATGGCCCAGCATCGCCAGGAACTCGTCCTTGGCATGGCTTTTGCGCTCGGCCGCGCGGCGTTCTTCCATTTCGCGCGTGAGGCGCTTGTTGGTGGCGGTCAGCTCCGTGGTGCGCTGGCTCAGCTTGTACGCCTGGCGCTTCAGTTCCTCGTTCTTGGTAGCCAGCGCCACGAACACCGACACCTTGGCGTGCAGAATTTGCGGAATCACGGGCGTAAACAGGAAATCGGCGGCCCCGCGCTGGTAGGCCTTGAGGCGGTCGATTTCATCGGCCAGGAAGGCGGTCACGAAAATGATGGGAATGTCGGCGGAACGGGCGCGCTGGTGGATCGCCTCGGCCGTTTCGAAGCCGTCCATGCCCGGCATGTTCACATCGAGCAAGATGACAGCGAAATCGTGCAGCAAGACCTGGCGCAGCGCGTCCTGGCCCGAGCGCGCGGCCAGCACCTCGTAGTTCGATTCGTCGGCCCATTGATCCAGCAAGCTGGTCAGTGCCAGCAGGCTCGCAGCATCGTCGTTGACGACCAGGATTTTTGGTTTCTCGATTTTTGGCACGTCATTCCCGTACTGCTTTGTCTCATGCTTCATTTGCGAAACGGGTCCGCAACGCTCGTCGCTTGCATCATAGCAATGGGGCATGGCGATGTCAAAATGCTGGCGTGCGCGGATATGTACAAAACGTACGCTGGCGCACATACGGTCCGGGACCGCTGTGACATAGTCACCCGTGTCCAGCGCAATCCGGTTGCGCGCACCCTGGCGGGCGCGCGATCGCCCGGGACCTTGGGCGGGCGCTGCGCCCGGCCCCAACTCGAAAGGACAGAAATGAATATCGATTCGATTGTAGACGATGCATATGCCGGCAAATGCCTGAGGGAACTTGTCGAGGCACCCATCAATGCACTGCGCGGCGTGAGCGCGAGCGATGCGCGCGCGCTGAGCGACGCGTTCGGCATCTGCACCATTGGCGAGCTGGCCGAGCTCAAGTTCGTCAAATGGGCCGGCGCGATCAAGGCCCTGGCCTCCGAGGAAACCGATACGCCGGCCCAGATCGCCCAGGATGTCCTGCTCGACGAAGCCGTTGAAATGACCTTTCCGGCGAGCGATCCGATTTCGGTCGATTCCGGCATCACGCGCGTTGAAGTTGCGCCGGACAAGGTCGATGCCCACTTCGATCACCAGAACGCCGGCGCGGTCGAGGTCCGCACCGAGGAAGCCGGCGCCAAGCAGCCGGGCGCCAACAATGGCGCGCAGCAAAAGGCGCCAGGCTGAAGGCAAGGCGCAGCGCGCCGCAGCCAGGCGTCACAGCTCGCTTCGCTCTTGCGCCTTGCACATACCCACGTTCTAGCGCCGCCTTGCGAGCTCAACCTTGCCAACCGGAAGGATGGCGGGCGGCTGCACCGAGGTCGCGCAAAAACGGTTTTTCCCGCCGCGCTTGGCTTCGTACAGTGCATAGTCGGCAATGCTGATGAGCGCCTCGACCGTTTCGGCGTCGTCAGGGTAGATGCTGATGCCGATGCTGGTCGACAGCTGCAAGCTCAGGTCGTTGATGAAAAACGGTTCGGCCACCGCATCGACCAGCTTGGCCGCCGGACCCTGCGCATCGCCCAGGCCCGATACTTCACCTAGCACCACCATGAATTCATCGCCGCCCAGGCGCGCCACCGTGTCTTCCTTGCGTGAACACGCCACCAGGCGCTGCGCCACGATCTTGAGCACTTCGTCGCCGTAGGCATGTCCGTAGGTGTCGTTGATCGCCTTGAAGCCGTCAAGGTCGAGGTACATCACGGCCGCCTTGTGATGGTTGCGGCTGGCGTGCTGCAGCGTGGTGGCGATGCGGTCTTCCAGCAGGCGCCGGTTCGGCAGCCCGGTCAGCGCATCGTGCAGCGCCAGTTCCTGCTGCGCCCGGCTGTACTGGGCCAGCTCCTTGTACAGCAGGCGCACCTCGAGCATGTTGTGGATGCGCTTGTGCACTTCGAGCAGGTCGAACGGCTTGCTGATGAAGTCGCGCGCACCGGCTTCGAGCGCGGCAATCTTGAAGCTGGGCTGGGCCGTCAGGGCCAGCACCGGCAGGTAGCCGCCTTGCTCGATTTCCTTGAGGCCCTTCATGACCTGGAAACCGTTCAGTCCCGGCATCTGCAGGTCCAGCAGGATCAGGTCGTAGCAGTGCTGGCGGTGCAGCGGGCATACCTGCTCGGGCAACATGGTCGAGCTGACGCAATCGTAGCCTTCGTCACGCAATATCTCTTCCATCAGGTCGATATTGTCGGCGGAATCGTCCACGATCAGGATTTTCGCGTTGAGGATGTCTTTTCGGCTCGGCATGCATGTCTCAATCAAGAAGGCAGTTGATCGCCCGGCCGCGGCCGGGCGCAGTGTGGGGCGCGGATGCGGCAATGGAGGACCATGCACAAAATCGGGCAACACACAATTTATCTGCGGACAGTGTAGCAAACTTCCGATAATTTCTTGTAGGACAGCGTCGCGTGCGGCGGTAGGAACATCAATTAACCACGCTCTTGTTTTAAGGACAAGATGGAACGCGCGGGCCGGCTAGCCTGTTGCCTGGCGCGCCATCGCGGCCACTACGGCGATCAGTTCGGACGGCTCGACCGGCTTGGAAATATGGGCGCCAAAGCCGGCTTGCAGCGCGCGGATCCGGTCTTCCGAACGGGCGAACGCGGTCAGCGCGACCGCAGCGACGTTGCCGCCGGCCTGGCCGAGCGCGCGCACCCTTGCCAGCAGCGCGAAACCGTCCATCTCCGGCATGCCCAGGTCGCTCACCAGTACGTCGGGCGGGCACCGCCTGAATGCGGCCAGCGCCTCGCCGGCGCTGGCGGCGGTGGCGACGCTGGCGTGGCAGTCCGACAAGATGCGCTTGATGAGCTCGCGCGCATCGGGCTCGTCGTCGACCACCAGCACCTTCACTCCGGCCAAGTCGCGCAGCAGGATCTCGGACGCCTGCGGCGAGGGCGGCTGGTAGGCGATGGGCTCGGCGCGCGCGGCCAGCGCGGCCGGGCTGGCCGCGGGCAAGGAGATGGTGAAGCTGGAACCCTGGCCGGGTCCCGCGCTGGCCGCCTGCACGGTGCCGCCGTGCTGCTCGATGAGGTGCTTGACGATCGACAGGCCCAGGCCGAGCCCGCCGTGCTGGCGCGTGGTCGAGGCGTCGCCCTGACGGAAGCGTTCGAATACGTGCGCCATGAAGGCCGGATCGATGCCGACCCCGCTGTCTTGCACCATGATCTCGACCTGGCCCTCGCGCGGCGCGAGCACGATGCGCACCAGCCCGTTGCGCGGGGTGAACTTGATCGCGTTCGACAACAGGTTCCAGATCACCTGCTGCAGGCGCGCCGGGTCGCCGGCGATCAGGCCGGCGCCCGGGTGGTAGTGTTTTTCGAGCCGGATGTTTTTGGCGTCGGCGGCCGGGCGCACCGTTTCGATGGCGGCGTCGACGAACTGCGCCGGCGCCAGCGTCTGCATGTCGAGCAGCACCTTGCCCGAGGTGATGCGGCTCATGTCGAGCAGGTCTTCGATGAGCTGGGCCTGGGCGCGCGCGTTGCGCTCGATGGTCTGCAGGCCGCGCTGCAGGTCGGCCGGGTCGCGGCTGCCGCGCCGCAGCACCTGGGCCCAGCCCAGGATGGCCGACAGCGGGGTGCGCAGTTCGTGCGACAAGGTGGCCAGGAACTCGTCTTTCATCTGGCTGGTGCGCTCGGCCTCGGCGCGCGCCGAGCGTTCGCTCTCGAGCAGCACCTTGCGTTCCTCGGCCGCCTGCTGCGCCGCCTCGTACAGGCGCGTGTTGTCGATCGCCACGGCGGCCTGGGCCGCGATGCCGCCCACGATGCGTTCGGTACGCTCGTTGAAGATGCCCGCCTCGGGGTGCCCTAGGAACAGGCTGCCGAGCACTTCGCCGGTGCGCGCGATGACCGGCACCGCCAGGTAGCTGCGCACCGGCGGATGCGGGCCCGGGCCGGCGAAGTGGGGCGCCGCACCGCGGTAGCGCGCATCGTGCGTGATGTCGTTCGAACGCACCACGCGTTCGCCGCGCAGGCTGAGGCCGAACAGTTCGACCGCGTGCGGCTGGCCGAAGCGCCCGAACTCGGGCGGCGCCGGGCCGGCCAGCGTGTACAGGGTGAACAGGTCGCCGTCGCTGTCCTTGCCGTTGTAAAAGAAGGCGCCGAAGCGCGCGCCGCTGATACCGGTCGCCGCGTCCGTCACGCCCTGCAGCAGCGAGCGCAGATCGCGCTGGGACGCCAGTGCGCTGCCGGTGCTGTTGAGCAGTTCGAGCACGTTCGATTCCTCGCGCAGCGCCTGCTGCACGCGCTTGACCTGGTCGACGTCGGTGTTGGTGCCGAACCAGCGCAGCACCTTGCCGTGGCGGTCGCGCACCGCGCTCACGCGCGTCAGGAACCAGCGGTACTGGCCGTCGGCGCCGCGGATCGGAAACTCCATCTCGAACGGGGCGCCGGTGTCGATCGATGCGTGCCAGCGCTGCAGCATCTGCGGCAGCACCTCCGGGTCCTGCGTCATTTGCCAGCCCCAGCCGACCACCTGGTCGGGCGTGGTGCCCGTGTATTCGTACCAGCGCTTGTTGAACCAGACGATGGCGCCGTCGGCCTGCGCCATCCAGGCCAGTTGCGGGATCGAGTTGGCCAGTGCGCGCAGCACTTCCTCGCTCTGGCGCAAGGTGTCCTCGGCGCTCTTGCGGGTGCTGATGTCCTGCAGCACGCCGGTCATGCCGAGCACATTGTTGTGATTGTCGTAGTCGCCGCGCCCGACGATGGCGACCCAGCACTGTCCGCAGCCGGGGCGCTCGATGCGGCATTCGATGTTCAGGTCGGTGTGCTGGACGAACGCCTGCAGGAATTCGCTGCGCGCCATCGCACGGTCGGTGTCGACCAGGCGCGCACGCAACTGCGGCCATATCAGCGGCGTTTCGGCCGGCAGCCCGAAGATTTCCGCGGCGCGCGCGCCGAGCGTGACCCGGTCCGACAGCGCGTCCCAGCGCCAGTCGCCGAGCCGGCCGGCCGAGAGCGCTACCTGGAGCCGGTTGCTGCCGTTGAGCAATGCATTTTCATCGGCCTTGCGGCGCGTGATGTCCTGGATGTAGCTGGTCAGGCCTTCCTCGGACGGATACACGCGCAGGTCGAACCAGCACTTCAGGAGCGGGTAGTAGAACTCGAAGCTGAGCGTCTGCTGCGAGGCCATGGCGCGCCGGAACTCGGTTTCAATGGCGCTGCCGCACAGTTCGGGCAGTTCATCCCAGATCGACCTGCCAAGCACGCGCTCGCGCGACTCATGCAGGGGCGAGAGCAGTTCCAGTGCGCGCGCATTGATATACGTGACGCGCCATTCGGTGTCGACCGCGCACAAGCCGTCGGTCAGGCTTTCGAGCATGCGCTCCATGCTTTCCTTGGTCTGGCGCAGCGCCTCCCGGGTGCTGACCAGGTCGTCCTGTGCGTGCTGGCGCGTCGCCGGCACGCTGTCGGAAGCGCGCGCGGCGAGCGCAGGCGGCGGTTTTTTTTCGTCGTGCTTGCCGCTCACTGGCGCCCCTTCGGCAGTTGCATGGCGCGCCGCGGCGCCTGGCAAGGCAGGTCGCGATGGGAAGGCGGGGGCGCGCCGGCCGCCGCTACGGCGAGCAGCTCGGCGAGGCGGGCAATGCTGCCGGCAGGCTCTGTTGGGATCATCATGGTACGCAAGACTCGTGTGGGCGGAAACCGTCGCTGCTTCATCGTCGCGCCAGTGATGGCGCCATGCATCAGTCGGCCCGAAACTGATTCTAGCGTAGCGGTGGCAGTTTCATCCGCACGTTTGGGGCACTTCACGCGCGCTGTCCGGCCGGGTGCTGACGCTGGCGAGCGCAGCCTGCAGTTGTTCGAGCTCGTAAGGCTTCTGCAGAGAAACAAAAGGGAAGTCGACGTGACGCAGCAGCGCCTCGCCGTAGCCGGAGGCGAAGATGATTTTCAAGCCGGGCTGGGCCGCGAGGGCGCGGCGCGCCAGCTCGACGCCGGACATGCCGGGCAGGCTCACATCGGAAAAAAGCACATCGTAATGGGCGTTTGCGAGCAGCACCAGGGCCGCCTCGGCGCGCGCCACGCCGTCGCTGGCGTGGCCGAAGGCGTTGAGCATTTCGCACACCAGGTATTGGGCATCGAGATTGTCCTCGACCACCAGGATGCGCAGGGCGCCGTCCGCGGGCGCGGCGCGCCGTGCCCCGGGCGCCAGCGCGCACAGCACGCCGCGCACCTGTTCCTGCTCGTCGCGCACCGGGGTGAAGTACAGGTCGGCGTCGATCTGTTCGGCGTGCTCGCCATGCATCACCGCCAGCGGTTGGGCACGGCGCACCAGCGTCTCGCCGCGCCGGGCGCGCTCGAAGGCATCGCCGGCGGACAGTGGCGCCGGCCACAGCGCAGGAACGGTGGCGCCCGGTGCGCGCGCGTGGCGCGGCCCTCCGAGGGCGGCATAGGCGTCGTTGAACATGACGACCGGCTCGCTGCCCCATGCCAGCAGCATCGGCAGCGGGCAGTTGAGAACGATGTCGACTGTCAGGCGCAGGCAATGCGGCCAATGGGAGCGCGCCCCCAAGGCCGTTTTCGACCAGTCGAACGGATCGGGCGGCTCAGTGGAATGCCCGGGCGGGAGCGCAAGCGCCTGTTCCATTTGTAAACCTGTTGTGGGATTCGGAAAGTTCAAGCGATCGTACACCAAAGCGGCGCGAAAGGCGCGGCACGCTTGGCGCGGCAGGGGCCGGGCAGCGGGCGGCGCAACGGCCGCCGCCAGGTGTGAATGGCCGGAACGACGCAAATGAGCCCTGCACTTGACGAAGAGAACACCCCGGGCAAAAAAAAACCCGCTCTGAAGAGCGGGCGGAATCTATTTCCTTGATGGAATAGAGGAGACAGGTGCAATAATGCCGTGCGGCAACACATTCGTCCAGTTTATTTTAATGATGTCAGTTATCACAATTACTTATTTCAGGCCTGGCTCACTATGAAAATAAACACATTTGGCGGCAACCGTTTCGTTTTTTTGACACTTTGGCGCGATTTTTTGCAAAATAATGACGCTTGGCCCGCTCAGGTCGTGCTCCGCTTTGTTCGGGCAAGAAAATGTTTTACGATAGCAAGCATGCGCATTTCCTTACTCCCTATCCTGGCGGTGGCGGGCACGACCGTTTTACCTGCCTGTGTTGCAATCACTTCCAGCCAGCCTCAGCTGCCCCTGATCGATCTCACGCTCGAACAGCTCTCTTCGATCGTAGTAACGTCACTGCAACGCCCGCGCGTGCAGGGCGTGCTGCCACAGCTGGCGCTGGCCGCTCGCGGCAACGCGGTGCACCTGTCGCTCGCCGGCGCGCGCATCGCCAGCGAGCACTGAGCGGCCGATGAGTAAATACATCGAGCAAGCGCTTCCCGCCAACCGCCGCCGGCTGCTTGGCTGCGCGCTGGCTGCACTTGGCACGCTGGCCGCGCCGTTCGGGCTGGCCAATCCGGTTCCGTCCGACGTGAACCTCGAGCGCAGCGTGAAAGCGGCATTCCTCTACAAGTTTCTCGGCTACACGGAATATCCCGCGGCCTCGTTCGGCGACGCCAGCACGCCATTTATCGTCGGCGTGGTCGGCGCCGACGACATGGCGGCCGAGCTGAGCCGCACGGTGAGCGGGCGCTATGTCAATAATCGGCCCATCGTGGTCAAGGCTTTGCGCGAAAGCGAGGCGCCGGGCGCGCTGCACCTGCTGTTCATTCCGGGCGACGACTGCGCGCGCGTGGCACGCCTGCTCAAGGCGGCGCGCCAGGGGGCGGTGCTGGTGGTGACCGAATGCGAGGACGGGCTGCAGCAGGGCAGCGTCATCAACTTCAAGATCGTCGAGCAGCGCGTGCGTTTTGACATCTCGCTCGAGGCGGCCGACAGGAACAATGTCAAACTGAGCTCGCGCCTGCTGACCGTCGCCAACCAGGTCCATAAGGGGCCGCTGTGAGGACGCTGGGCGATACCGGCTCGGTCCGAAGCAAGCTGATCCTGATGGCGGTGTCGACCACCTTCGTGGCGCTGCTGGCGGCCTCGATCGCGATGCTGCTGTACGACCTGCGCACCTTCCAGCGCTACTGGGTCGACGACCTGATGACCCAGGCCGACATCATCGCCAGCGTGACGGCGCCCGCGCTCGCTTTCAACGACGCCAAGACCGCGCAGCAGAGCCTGGCGGTGCTGCGGGTGCGCCCGCACATCCTGGCCGGCGCCATCTACACCACGGGCAACGTGCGCTTTGCCTCCTATATCGAGCGGCATGCCGGCCAGGCCGCGTTTCCGGCCGCCCCGGGCCAGCCAGGCTACAGCATCGAACGCGGCGAGCTGGTGGTCTACCACCGGATCGTCGACAACGGCGAAGTGCTCGGCACGGTGTACCTGCGCGCGCGCTACGGCCTGATCGAACGCCTGGTCAACTATGCGACCATCCTGGGCGCGGTGCTGCTCGCCTCGCTCGCGATCGCTGCCCTGGTCGCCTCGCGCCTGCAGCAAAGCATCACCCGTCCGCTGCTGGCGGTCACCAACGTGGCGCGCGAGGTGATGCAGCGGCGCGACTTCACCTTGCGCGTGCCGGGCAACAACAGCGGCGAGATCGGGGTGCTGGTGGAGGCCTTCAACGACATGCTGGCCGAGATCGGGCGCCGCTCGCACGCCTTGCAGGAAGCCAACCTGACGCTCGAGCATGAGATGCGGGTGCGCCAGCGCGCCGAACAGGCGCTGCTGCTGGCCGACCGCCGCAAGGACGAGTTCCTGGCCACGCTGGCCCACGAACTGCGCAATCCGCTCGCGCCGATCCGCACCGGGCTCGATATCCTGCGCATTCGCAGCGGCGACGCCCAAGCCACCCAGCGCGCCACCGACATCATGGAGCGCCAGTTGCGCCAGATGGTGAGGCTGGTCGACGACCTGCTCGATGTCTCGCGCATCAACACCGGCAAGTTCGCCATCAAGATGGGGCGCGTCGAGCTCAAGGCGGTCGTCAACGATGCGCTCGAAGTGGTGCGCTCCTACATAGAACTGCACGGCCACGAACTGGTCATCGAGCTGCCGGACCGGCCGGTATTTTTGCACGGGGACGCCACCCGGCTGGCCCAGATCCTGTCGAACCTGCTCAACAACGCGGCCAAGTACACCAACCGGGGAGGGCGCGTGAGCCTGGCTGCCGAGGTCGCCGACAAGGACCTGCTGATCCATATCGCCGACAACGGGATCGGCATCGCACCCGAGATGCTGGGCCAGGTGTTCGAGATGTTCGTGCAGGTCGATTCGACCCTGGAGCGCAGCAACGCCGGGCTCGGGGTGGGCCTGTCGCTGGCGCGCAGGTTGGTGGAGCTGCATGGCGGCAGCATCGAGGCGCGCAGCGCCGGCGTCAACCGTGGCAGCGAATTCGTGGTGCGCCTGCCGATCGTGGTCGAGCCGGAACTGCCGGCCAAGACCATGCCGGCTTCCTTCATCAGCGCCGAAACCTTCCGCATCCTGCTGGCCGACGACAACGTCGATTTCGTCAACAGCATCGGGGCCCTGCTCTCGGCCATGGGACACAGCGTGGTGATCACCCACAACGGACCCGACGCGCTGACCGCGGCGGCGCGCTTTTGTCCGGATTACGCCTTCCTCGATATCGGCCTGCCGCACATGTCGGGCTACGACCTGGCGCGCGGCATCCGGCGCCTTGCCTGCGGAGCGCGCACGGTGCTGATCGCCGTGACCGGATGGGGTCAGGAGAAGGATCGCCAGTTGGCCCTCGAGGCCGGGTTCGATCACCACATGGTCAAGCCGGTGCGTTTCGAGCAGATCGAGGAAATCCTGGGCAACCGCAGCCTGGTCCAGAAAGTGCGGACATAAAAAAACGGAAGCGGCTGCTTCCGTTTTTTAGAAAGCAAGCGCTTGCGCTTACTTCGCCTTGCGGCGCCGTGACATGAAGCCAAGCAGGCCGAGGCCGGCGAGCATCATGCCATAGGTTTCAGGCTCCGGCACCGGAGCGAGCATGACCGAGCCGCCGAAGCTGCCGGCCGTGTCGGAGACCATGTTGCCGCTGACCTGAAGGTAATAATCGCCCGATGCCAGGTTGTCAGTCGTGAGCGTCCACACATCGATGGCACCGGTCTGCGACATATTGCCGGAGGTGACCAGCGTGCCGGTACTGCCATACAGGCTCAGGCCCGTGATATTGAGGCCGGTGTCGGCGGTACGGCTGATCGACGAGACGATGGCGTCCAGGTTGCTCGGCACCGCACCGACCGTGAACGTGAACTGGTCCAGGAAGGTATCGTCGTTGTTGTTCATGCCGAAAGAGGCGCCGAAGAAGGCACTGTCGTCAAGCAGATTGAGCGCTTGCTGACTGTGGCTGATATCGTCGGCAAGTACGGCCGACGAGCCCAGCGATGCGGTTGCGAACACAATTGCAGCAACCAGGGATTTCGAAGTTTTCATATTTACCTCGCAAAAAACAGCCGCGTCCTGCAGCCTTGGTTTATCAAGAATCGGGGAACTTCATGCTAGCAAAGGCTAGTTCAAAATCGCCCGCTTTACGCGACGTGTGCGCAACGCTGTTCAAGAATTCCACCTGTAACTTGATTACCTTCCGGCTAGGCGAACGGCAGCCTCCGTCATAGGAGACGAAGGTCTTTTTTGCTTGCCCTAGTGCATAAAATTGGCGTTTCAGGCGTTGACTGTAAGGGTTGTCCTACTCGATTTCACGGCGATCTCCTGTGCTGAGTCAAACGCCACGCCGGCTCGCCCGGGCCTTCCGGAGCAAGTAACTCGCCTACAAGCAGGGCAGGCAGGCCACCCGCTTTTTGCATATAGGTAATAAATTAATTGTTAATGAGAACGATTCGTATTACAATCTGGAAATCAATCAACACGCCTGGATGGCCTGACAAATGAACCCGACACTGAACCGGAAAACTCCCTATAAAAAAATCGTGCTGGCACTGGCGCTGGCCTACACCGTGCCTTTCGTGGCAGCGCAAGAGCCGGCGGCGGCGGCCATCCCCGGCGCGCCAGCCGAGCCGGCCGCTATCCCAGCCGTGACGGTCAGCGCCACGCGTAGCGCCAAGACGGTAGAAAAGATCGCCGGCGCGGTCAGCTTGATCAGCCAAAAGGATCTTCTGCCACAGTTGCTGATTGCAGAAGATCCTTCTCAGGCGCTGGCGACCTTCGTTCCCGGCTACGCGCCGTCGCGCCAGAAGCTGACCCAGTTCGGCGAAAGCCTGCGCGGGCGTAACGCGCTGATCCTGTTCGACGGCATCCCCCAGTCCAACCCGCTGCGCAACGGCGCGCGCGAAGGCTACTTCGCCGATCCCGCCGTGCTCGAGCGCATCGAGGTGATCGCCGGCGCATCGGCGCTGCAGGGCCTGGGCGCGACCGGCGGCATCATCAACTACATTTCCAAGACCCCGCGCAAGATCGGCACCGAACACACCCTCGACGCCAAGCTGACCAGCCAGTTCAAGGACGACAGCCTGGTCTGGAAGGCCGGCTACACACTGGCGCACAAGAACGAATCGTACGACGCGCTGGTCTATGTGGGCAGCACCACGCGCGGCATCGCCTACGACGGCTCGGGCCGCCGCATCGGCATGGACGTGGCGCAGGGCGACACCATGGATTCGAAGGCGGGCGACGTGTTCCTCAAGCTGGGCACCGATTTCGGCGCGCAGCGCCTGCAGTTCTCGTTCAACCGCTTCGAACTCCAAGGCGACGGCGATTACGGCAACCTTGACGGCAACCGCGCGGCCGGCATCCCGACCGTGTCGGTGCCGGGCAGCGTGCTCGGCGAGCCGGCCCGCAACAAGGTCCAGAGCGCAAGCCTGGACTGGCGCCATTCCGACTTCGGCGGCGGCGTGCTCTCGGCCCAGTTCTACAAGCAGGATTTCACGGCGCTGTACGGAGGCGGCGTGTTCCCGGTATTCCAGGACACGGCGATCGCGCCCAAGGGTAGCCTGATCGACCAATCGGAAATCGTGGCCGACAAGAAGGGCATGCGCATGAGCTGGTCGCGCCCCGAGTTGTTCGTGCGCGGGCTCGGACTGACCGCCGGCCTGGACTGGTTGAACGACAATTCCCAGCAGCGCTTGGCGGCGACCGACCGCACCTGGGTGCCACCGCTCGACTTCACCAGCGTGGCCCCGTTCGCGCAAGTGGAATACGATCACGGTCCCTTCACGCTGAGCGCCGGTTTGCGGCGCGAAAGCGCGCGCCTCGACGTCGCGACCTATACCACGCTGGCCAACTACGGCCGCCAGCGCGTCGAGGGCGGCACCTTGCGCTTCGACGAGACGGTCAAGAACGTGGGCGTGGTATGGCGCCTGGCGGCCGGTTGGTCGGCGTTCGCCTCGTACAACGAAGGCTTCGGCCTGCCCGACGTCGGGCTGGTGCTGCGTGCGGTGAACGTGCCGGACCGTTCGGTAGAGCGGCTGCTCGACTTGAAGCCGGTCGTCACCGACAACAAGGAAGTCGGTCTTGCCTGGCGCGGCGCGCTGGGCAGCGTGGCGGCCTCCTACTACGATTCGCGCTCCGACCTGGGCAGCCAGATCCGTGTCAACGCCGTTACCGGCATCGGCTCGGTGGACCGGGTGCCGGTGGTAGTCAAGGGATGGGAGCTGACGGCCGACATGAAGCTGGGCCGCCAGTGGAGCGTATTCGGCAATTACTCGCACGTGGACGGCAAGACCGCCACTGCGGCCGGCGCGCCGCTCGACGTGGCGCTGGGCGCGCGTTCGCAGGGGCCGGACAAGCTGGTCGCCGGCGTCAACTGGGCGTTCTCGGACAAAGGCTCGGCGCGCCTGCAGGCGGCCCATTTCGCCTCGCGCGACATCAACCAGGGGCGCAAGCTGGGCGCGGCGATCCTGGAAGAGCACTTCCGCGGCTACACCGTGGCCGACCTGGCGCTGACCTACCGGTCGGCCTGGGGCAATCTCGGGCTGGGCCTGGAAAACATCTTCGACAAGCAGTACATCGGCTACTACGCGCAAAGCCAGATCACCCCGGAGAGCTACTTCGCCGGGCGCGGGCGCAGCGTGACCGTGAACTGGTCGCGCACCTTCTGATCTGAACAGAGAAGGATCAACTGCCGTCGATCGTGGCGGCAGGACATCGTTTTGTGGAGGGCGGTGCACGGCCGTCTCCCGCCTGGGCACGATGAGCCCGTACCCACCCCAGGCAGCTCTGCATGGCAGACGATCCTGCTCATCCTGGAGCGCGGCGCAGCTGGAATTCCTGCAAGCCAAGGCTGCGACCTGTACCACGGTTATTTGGCCAGCCCGGCCGTGCCTGCGGAATCGTTCGAAAAATTGCTGATGGCGCAGAACCAGGCCGCGTCAAATCTTTCGCCAATAAAAAGAAAAAAGGCTTGGAGATTGCTCTCCAAGCCTTTTTTCTTACGAATGTTGGTGCGGCTGGCAGGAATTGAACCCACGACCCCTTGGTTCGTAGCCAAGTACTCTATCCAACTGAGCTACAGCCGCGAAAGACAAGATTATAACAGCTGTTCTGACAATATCAAAGATGCGAAGTTCTTAAATTATTGTACAAGCGCCCCTGCGGCAGCGCTGCTCCGACGTAAGGCGCGCGCAAGAAAAAAGGCTCGGAGATCGCTCTCCAAGCCTTTGATTTCTTACGAATTATGGTGCGGCTGGCAGGAATTGAACCCACGACCCCTTGGTTCGTAGCCAAGTACTCTATCCAGCTGAGCTACAGCCGCGAAAGCAAACATTATAGCAGCAATGTTCTGTTTCCGCAAAGTGCGAATTGACCGCACTGCGCAAGCAAACCATCTTTGCTTTTCGTGCCGGCCAAGCGCCTTTTACGGCGGCCTTGCCCGGAACCCGAGGGTTTGCCCCCCGAAAGAAGCAGCATTGTAGTGGCATGCCCGGGCTTTGTCCAGAGCGCAAATTTCGTATGCCATCTGGCAAGTAATTTTGTCAATGCCATGCATGTATCTGGTAGATTGTCGGATCGGCGACAAGGATGGAAAAATATGTTCGGTCTGACCAAGTCGGTAAGCGGGCACTGGGCGCGCATCGCTCTGGGCCTGCTGCTGGCGCTCGCGTGCGCCCGGGCCCCGGCCGCGCAGCCGCGCAGCCTGCGCTTCGAGCACCTCGGGGTCGAGCAAGGACTGGCGCAAGAATCGGTGCTGACCATCTTGCAGGATCGTCAGGGCTTCATGTGGTTCGGCACCCAGGCCGGACTGAGCCGCTTCGACGGCTATCGCGTCACGGTCTACAAGAACGACCCGGCCGATCCCGGCAGCATCACCGACAATTACGTGTCCTCGTCCTATATCGACGCCGAAGGCCGGCTATGGTTCGGCACCAAGGGCGGCCTGGCGCGTTTCGACCGCGAACACCAGAAGTTCGTGCGCTACGGCGAGGCCGGCGGGCCGGGCGCGGCAGGCGCAAACCGCGCGGTGGCCGCCATCGCGCCTGACGGACGCGGCGCTCTGTGGCTGGCCACCGCCGACGGGCTCAAGCATTTCGACCCGGCCACCGGCGCGTTCGTCACGCTGCGCCACGATCCGGCGCAGCCCGACAGCCTGAGCGATGACCGGGTCAACGCGCTGGTCAGCGATGAAGGCGGCACCTTGTGGGTCGGCACCAACAGCGGACTCGATCGGCTCGAGCGCGGCGCCACCCGTTTCGGCCACCGCGCGACCAGCGCAAGCAGCGCCAGGCCGGTCAGCGTGTTGTCGCTCTCGCTGGCGCCCGACCGCACCTTGTGGGTGGGCACCAGCGCGGGTCTGGAAGCACGCCAGCCCGACCTGCCCGGCGCGCCTGTGCGCCGCTTCGGCGCGCCCGAGGGGATGAGCGCGGGACGCATCACCAGCCTGTATCACGACAGGGACGGCCGGCTTTGGGTCGGTACCGGCCTCGACGGTCTCAGGTCGCGCGCCCCGAACGAAGCGCGCTTCCAGAGCTACCGGCACCAGCCGATGGACCGCCACAGCCTGTCCAACAACCAGATCGGCGCAACCTATGTCGACAGCACCGGCACGTTGTGGGTGGGGAGCTGGTACGGCGGCGTCAGCCGCGCCGACCTGGCCAGCGGCGGCTTCATCCGATTCACCCATAATGCCGTCGAGTCCGACAGCTTCGGCAGCAACAAGGTGCGGGCCCTGGCCGGCGACGGCCACGGCGGCCTGTGGCTGGGCACCGCTGGCAGCGGCCTCGAACACCTCGACCCGGCCAGCGGCAAGACCACCCGTTTGCGCCATGAGCCGGGCCGGCCCGGCAGTTTGCCCGACAACACCGTCACGGCACTGCTGCTGCACGCTGGCCGGTTGTGGGTCGGCTCGGCGGGCGGGCTAAGCTGGCGCGACCCGGGCACCGGCCGTTTCACCGTGGTGCCACTTGGCAGCGAGCCCGACACGAATCATGTCACGCGCCTGCTGGCCGACCGCGCAGGGGCGCTGTGGGTGCTCACGCGCGCCGGCCTGCACCAGGTCGACCCGCACAAGGGCCGCGTACGCAGCTGGCGCCACAATGTGCGCGAGCAAGACAGCCTGGGCGACAATCTTGGCCTGGCCTTGATCGAGGACCGGCAGGGCGCGCTCTGGATCGGCACCGAAAATGGACTGGACCGCTTCGACCGTGCCAGCGGACATTTCACCCATTACCGCTACCAGCCCGGCCAGCTTGGCAGCTTGCGCCATAGCCGTATTCATCACCTGTACGAGTCGAACAAGGGAGAGCTGTGGATCGGTACCGCCGGCGGCCTGCATCGTCTGGTCAATACGGCCGACGGCAAGGTACTGTTTCGCTATTACCGGCTGAGCAACCGGCGCGCGGCCGAACCGATCGGCGCCATCCTGGAAGACCGAACCGGCTCCTTATGGGTCAGCACCACCCTGGGCATTACGCGGCTCGATCCGGACACCGGCCGCTTCAAGAGCTTCACCGCAAAGGATGGATTGATCGACGGCTCCTACTTCGTCGGCTCGGCGTTTGCCGCGCCGGACGGGACCTTGCACTTTGGCGGCGTCGACGGCATGACGTCCTTCCGTCCCGAAGCGATCCTTGAAAACCCCTATGCGCCGCGCGTGATAATCACCGATTTCCTGGTGTTCAACCAGTCGCTGCGCACCGGCGCCCTCGAGCCTGACGCGCGCCTGAGCGGGCCGATCCATGATGCGCGCTCGGTCACGCTGTCGTACCGCGATTCGGTGTTCTCGCTCGAATTCGCGGCGCTCCATTATGCCGATCCCGGGCGCAACCGCTACGTCTACCAGCTCGAAGGCTTCGACCAGGACTGGGTCGACACCGACGCCAGCAAGCGCTTTGCGACCTATACCAACCTCGATCCGGGGCGCTACGTGTTTCGCGTCAGGGCCAGCAATAAAGATGGCGTGTGGAGCACGGCCGACACCGCACTCGCCATCACGATCACGCCGCCGTTCTGGAAAACCTGGTGGTTCCGGCTGCTGGCGGCCAGCCTGGTGCTCGGCAGCGCTTATGGCGCCTTGCGCGTGCGCCTGCGCTCGCTGATGCAGCAAAAGACCCTGCTCGAACGCCAGGTCGGTGCGCGCACGGCCGAACTGGTGCGGGAAAAGGAGGTCGTCGTGCGCCAGAAGGAAACGGTGGAACTGGCGCACCGCAATATCTCGCTGCTCAGCGAGATCGGGCGCGAGCTCACGGCCAAGCTCGATAGCGAGTCGATCATGCTCAAGCTGTACGATCACGTCAACGTGCTGATGGATGCGACCGTGTTCGGCATCGGCATGTATCGCCCGGAGCGCGAGATCATCGAGATCCAGTTCGCGATCGAGGGCGGCAAGCGCTACCTGCCCTATTCGCGCAGCATGCGCGAGCCGAACCAGCTGGCGGTGTGGTGCGTGGCGAACCAGAAGGACGTATTCATCAACAACCTTGACGCCGAATACCGCCACTACATCGAGGACCTCTCGTTCACCACCGGCAGCGGGCGCATGGGCGGTTTCGCCGACGGCTCGCTGTGCGCCGAGACGCGCTCGCTGCTGTATGTGCCGATCTCGGTCAATGGCCGCATGCTGGGCGTGGTCAGCGTGCACAGCTACCGCGAGAACGCATACCAGCGCATCCACCTCGACATGCTGCGCACGCTCGCTTCCTACGTCGGGGTCGCGTTCGACAACGCCGACGCCTACCGCCAGCTCAAGGACACGCAGGTGCAACTGGTGGCGCAGGAAAAGCTTGCGGCGCTCGGCTCGCTGGTGGCCGGCGTTTCGCACGAGCTCAACACGCCGATCGGCAACAGCCTGCTCATGGCCAGCACGCTGCAGGAGAAAACCGACGACATGGCGCGCAAGCTCGAGGCGATGACGATGCGCCGCTCCGAGCTGGCCGAATTCATTGCCGCTTCGCAGGAGGCCGCGAGCCTGATCGTGCGCAGCCTGGTCAGCGCGGCCGACCTGGTCAACAGTTTCAAGCAGGTGGCGGTGGACCAGGCCAGCGCGCAGCGGCGCAAGTTCAACCTCGAGCAAGCAGCGCACGAGATCGTCGCCACCATGATGAACCAGGTGCGCAAGAGCGGCCACACGCTGGTCACGGAAATCCCGCACGATATCGAGATGGACAGCTTTCCCGGACCGCTAGGCCAGGTCGTCATCAACTTCATCAACAACGCCGTGCTGCATGCCTTCGAGGAGCGTGCGGGCGGGCGCATGACGCTGTCGGCCAGCGTGCCCGAGCCGGGGCGGGTGCTGATCCTGTTCAGCGACGACGGCGCCGGCATTGCCGCTGAACACCTGGCGCGCATTTTCGATCCCTTCTTCACCACCAGGATGGGGCGCGGCGGCAGTGGCCTCGGGCTCAACATCACCTACAATATCGTCACATCGCTGCTGGGTGGACAAATCCGGGTAGAGAGCAGCGTCGGCCAGGGAACCACGTTCATCCTTGACCTGCCGCTTTGTTTGCCGGCGGCGACCACCTGACACATTCTTCAACGAGGAGCCATGACTACCATTACCTGTATCGAAGACCTGCGCGTGCTCGCGCAACGGCGCGTGCCGCGCATGTTCTACGATTACGCCGATTCCGGTTCCTGGACCGAATCGACCTACCGCGCCAACGCCGACGATTTTGCCAGGATCAAGTTTCGCCAGCGCGTCGCGGTCAATCTGGAAAACCGCAGCACGCGCAGCAGCATGGCCGGGCAGGAGGTAGCGATGCCGGTGGCGCTGGCGCCGACCGGGCTGACCGGCATGCAGCATGCGGACGGAGAAATCCTGGCCGCGCGCGCGGCCGAAAAATTCGGCGTGCCGTTCACCCTCTCGACCATGAGCATCTGTTCGATCGAGGATGTCGCGGCGCACACCACCAAGCCGTTCTGGTTCCAGCTGTACGTGATGAAGGACCGCGAGTTCATCAACCGCCTGATCGACCGCGCACGCGCGGCGCGCTGCTCGGCGCTGGTGCTCACGCTCGATTTGCAGGTGCTCGGGCAGCGTCACAAGGACATCCGGAACGGCCTGACGGCGCCGCCGAAGATGACGATCTCGAACATCATCAACATGATGAGCAAGCCGCGCTGGTGCATGGGCATGCTGGGAACGCGGCGCCACGGCTTCGGCAATATCGTCGGGCATGCGAGCGACGTATCGGACATGTCGTCGCTGTCGGCGTGGACCAACCAGCAGTTCGATCCGGCGCTGTCATGGGCCGACGTGGAGTGGATCAAGCAGCGCTGGGGCGGCAAGCTGATCATCAAGGGCATCATGGACGCGGAGGATGCGCGCCTGGCTGTCGAGAGCGGGGCGGACGCGCTGATCGTGTCCAATCACGGCGGACGCCAGCTCGACGGCGCGCAGTCGAGCATCGAGGCGCTGCCCGCGATCGTGGACGCGGTGGGCACGCAGATCGAGGTGCATATGGATGGCGGCGTGCGCTCGGGCCAGGACGTGATCCGGGCGCTCGCGCTGGGAGCCAGGGGCGTGTATGTCGGGCGGCCGTTCCTGTACGGGCTGGGCGCGCAGGGCGAGGCCGGCGTGACCAGATGCCTTGAGATCATTCACAAGGAGCTGGACCTGACCATGGCGTTTTGCGGACTGCGCGACGTGCAGCATGTGGACAAGCGCATCTTGTTGCCTGGGACGTTTTAGGCAGCGTGAAACCGCGGACGGCACGAGAACGTGTTTTCTTGTCGACATCGACACTAGTCCGGTCACGTCGTTCCGGTAGCCGCATTTCAGCAGGACACTTGCTGTCCATCGTCAGCGGCTCTCAGCCGATGCGATACAGTAGCAGAACGATATGAACCTTAAACGTGCTTCTCAAGGAGTTGACCGTGATAATTCTCGTTCTCGGGCTGATCGCTTTCTTCGGTATTCATTTTGTTCCGGTGCTGTCCGGCACCCGAAATCGTCTGGTCGACAGCTTGGGAGAAAAGCGTTACAAAGGCGTGTTTTCAATGATTTCCGCGCTCGGCCTGGTGTTGGTCGTGGTCGGTTATTCCCGTGCGCCGGCCGGACCACTCCTGTTCAATCCGTTTCCCGGCGCCATGGCGATTGCACCGTTTGCCATGACCGTCAGTTTTGTCTTGCTGGCCGCGGCTAACATGAAGACCCATCTGCGTCGTGCGGTAAGACACCCGATGCTGATCGGCGTAGGTATCTGGTCAATGGTGCATCTGCTCGCCACCGGACATGCGAAGGCGACACTGTTATTCGGCGCCTTCCTCGCTTATACGGTGATCGACCTCATTTCCGCTACCGCACGCCATGCGGTGAAACGCTTCAAGCCGGAAGCCAGGCATGACGTCATTGCCGTCGTCGCCGGCATTGTGCTGGCATTGCTGGTGATGGCATTTCATCGTCAGTTGTTTGGCGTGAGAACGGTTGCCTGGGGCATGTGAGCGTGCGAAACCGGCTCCGTTAACGACAAGCGGTAATCTCCAGTGGACGGCAAGAGCCGGGATAGCGGACATCATTCATCGGCCTGGCCGGGCGCTTCAACGGCAATGTTTTTCAGGTCCAGCTCAATCCATGTGGGTGCGTGGTCGCTCGGCTTTTCACGCGCGCGCGCATCGCGGTCGACACCGGCGCCTTTGAGCGCGCCGGCCAGCGAAGGGCTCAGCAGCAGATGGTCGATGCGTAGTCCCGCATCGCGTCCGAACGCGTTGCGAAAGTAATCCCAGAAGGTAAAGATCCGCTCGTTCGGATGCATGGTGCGCAGCGCGTCGCACCAACCCTGTGCGAGCAGCCGGTGAAATGCTGCGCGTGTTTCAGGTCGGAACAGCGCATCGTTGACCCAGCGCTCGGGCTTGTAGACGTCGAGATCGGTCGGCATGACGTTGAAGTCGCCCGCGAGGACGACCGGCGTGCCGCTCGCAAGCAGCTCTGCGGCATGCGAAATGAGCCGTTCGAACCACTTCAGCTTGTAATCGAACTTCGGTCCGGGCGCAGGGTTGCCGTTTGGCAGATACAGGCAGGCGATCAGCACGCCATCGACCATCGCTTCGATATAGCGGCTCTGCGCATCGTCCGGATCGCCCGCAAGACCACGCCCGACTTCGTACGGCGCCACGCCGCGTGCAAGGATCGCCACCCCGTTCCAGCTCTTTTGACCGTGCCAGACAGCCTGGTAGCCTGCCTCGTTAATGGCAGCAATGGGAAATTTCTCATGCGGCATCTTTAACTCTTGCAGGCAGGCGACGTCTGGCTGCTTTTCCTCGAGCCATTGCAGCAGGGCCGGAAGCCGGCTGTTGAGTCCGTTGACGTTGAAGGTGGCGATCAACATGCATTCTCCGTGGTTGATGAGGGGACTGGCTATTTTGAACGCAGAACGCGGTTCATGCAGGAGGCGCTTCGCGGTGCCAGATCAGCTCGCCATTGCGCCAGACGCTGCGAACGCGGTGATAGGGGACGGTGCGCACGGCGCCATCCTCGGTCTCGACCTCGAACGCGAAACCGCCGGGTTCGTGGATGCGCTCCAGCGGCACCTTGACTTGCAACCGGGTAACGCGGTCATGGTAGCCGATCACGAAATGTGCCGCGCCGTATTGCGGATCCCATCGGATCCGCGCGAGAAGTTCGTGGATGGGTGTCATCGCAAGGCCTGAGGCGATCCGATCGGGGCAACGCAAGTGCAATATCGGAATCTTCCGCAATCGAGCTTACTTGATTTCGACGTTTGAGGGAGCTTAAGTCACTACATTGCGTGCTTGGCCCGAGACGAACGCTTCGATGTTGTCGACCAGCATATTGGCCAGCGTTTGCATGGCGCCGGCACTGGCCCATGCCACGTGCGGCGTCAGGATGAAGTTGGGAAGGTGCAGCCCGAGCAGCGGATTGTCCGGCGACGGCGGCTCCTTGCTGAGCACGTCGAAGCCGGCGCCGCCGATGACGCCGTTGCTCAGCGCATGGGCCAGCGCCGCTTCGTCCACCAGACCTCCGCGCGCCGTATTGATCAGCAGCGCAGTCGGCTTCATGCTCGCCAGTTGCGCCGCGCCGATCATGTTGCGCGTCGTTTCATTGAGCGGGGCGTGCAGGCTGACCACGTCGCTGGTACGCAGCAGCTCGTCGAGCGCGAGCACCGTCACATCGGGGTCGGGGACGGCGGAACGCGACACGACGCACACGTCCATCCCGAACGCGCGCGCAAGCTGTGCGACCTTGTGCCCGAGCACGCCGTAGCCGATGATGCCGAGGCGGCTGCCCGCCAGGTCAGTGACAGGATGGCCAAGCAGGCAGAATCGGCTCGATTTCTGCCACAGCCCGGCATCGACATCGGCGCAGTAGGCGCGCAAATTACGGCGCAGCGCAAGGATCAGGGTAAAACAGTGTTCCGGTACCGCCACCACCGAGTAATTTCGGATGTTCGAGACGACAATGCCGCGTTCGCGACAGGCCGCCAGGTCCACATTGTCGGTGCCGGTGGCGGCGACGGCAATCATCCTGAGCTTGGGACACTGTGCGATCTCGGCAGCGCGCAGCGGCACCTTGTTGGTGATCGCAATGGTTGCATCGCGCAGCCGCTCCACCACGTCACCCTGGCCGGTGGCAGGGTAGTCGGTCCACGCGTGTTCAAAGCAGGGGCGCCTCACCTCTGTCGCCAGGCTGTCGCGGTCCAGGAAAACGATGTTGTCCAAAGCGGGAGTCTCCTCAAATTCGTGGTTGGCATCTTTGCCAGATTGTAAACAATTTAATGTGGTCGTATTGCATCTTCCAATAAAAAAACAGGGCCCGATCCACGGGCCCTGTTGGTGTTGCCGAACACTATAGCAATTACTTGCTTGCTGCGTCTTTCTTGGCCTCGGCCACCTCGGATGTTTTCTTTGCTGCGGCGTCAGCTTTTGCTTTTGCCGATTTCTTCTTTGCGTGTGCCTTGGTCTTCTTGGCATCGGCACTGGCGCTGGCGACGTCGGACTTTGCCGTGGCTTCAGCTTTCTCTACCTTTGCATCTGCCTTGGCATCGGCCTTGGTTTCCTTGGCGTCGGCTTTGGCGACAGCTTTCGTTTCCTTGGCTTCGGCTTTGGCTACTTTTGCAGCAGGAGCAGCCGGAGTCGCTGGGGTAGCAGGCGTGGCAGGAGCTGCCGGGGCTTGTGCGAATACCGAAGTGGCGAACAGGCCGGCGATCAAAGCAGCGATGACTTTTTGCATGATATTTCCTTAAGCGTAGTGATAGGGTAGGGCAGTACAGTGTGTTACAAGCAGATAAACGGGCGCCGCTGCCGCCGAGTTGACCATCCTTACAACTTCTTACAATCTTGCATCGTGCGTTGGCTCGGTTAATTGGCGTACAGTCACCCCGCGAACGGCCTGATTAGACTGGGCAATGTCGCATGCAAACGGTAGCCCCCATGGCGGACGCGCTCAAAGTATATAAATCCAAACGCAATTTCTCGATCACGAGCGAGCCGGCCGAAGGCGGACAGGCTGCCGCCGGGGCGCTCACTTTTGTGATCCAGAAACATTGGGCGAGCCGGCTGCACTATGACTTCCGTCTCGAACTGGACGGGACCATGAAGAGCTGGGCGGTGCCCAAGGGGCCGAGCTACGACACCCACGACAAGCGCATGGCGGTGCATGTAGAGGACCACCCGATCTCGTATGCGAGTTTTGAAGGCACCATTCCGGAGAAACAGTATGGCGCGGGCAAGGTCATCATCTGGGACAAGGGCACCTGGGAGCCGCTCGACGACCCGCGCAAGGGCTATCAGAGCGGCAACCTGAAATTCGAGATGCATGGGCACAAGATGCACGGCAAGTGGGTGCTGGTGCGCATGAAAGGCAAGGGCGAAAAGCAGGAGCCCTGGCTGTTGATCAAGGAGAAGGACGATTATGCGCGCCCGTCGGCCGAGTTTTCCGTGGTCGATGAGATGCCCGACAGCGTGAGCGAGCTGCCGGCCCCGAAGCCGGCCGTGAAAAAGGCCGCCACTGCGCCAGCCAGGCGTGCCGCGAACAAGGCGATGCCGGCGGAAGCGCTCAAGGCCGAGTTGCCTGCAACGCTGGCGCCGCAACTGGCCACGCTGGTCGACAAGCCTCCGTCGAGCCCGCAAGCCTGGATCTTCGAGATCAAGTTCGACGGCTACCGGCTGCTGACCCGGGTTGAGGGAAAGAACGTCCAATTGTTTACCCGCAACGGCCACGACTGGACGCACAGGCTTGAAGCGCTGCACCAGCAATTGCTCAAGATGAAGTTGCCCGATGGCTGGTACGACGGCGAGATCGTGGTGCATGATGAAGGAGGGCGCCCCAACTTCGGCCTGCTGCAGCTTGCGTTCGACGGTTCGAATACGGCCGCGATCGTCTACTTCCTGTTCGACATTCCGTATTTCAAGGGCTACGACATGCGCGACGTACCGCTCGAAGCGCGCCGCGCCATCTTGCAGGCAGTGCTGGAGAAATCGGGCTCCGACGCGGTGCGCTTCAGTGAGCAATTCGCCGCTGACCCGCAACACCTGGTCGAGGCCGCCTGCAAGCTTGGCCTCGAAGGCGTGATCGGCAAGCGCCGCGATGCGCGTTACGTGACGCGCCGCTCGTCGGAATGGATCAAGCTCAAGTGTGCGCAGCGTCAGGAATTCGTGATCGGCGGCTACACCGACCCGCAAGGCGCGCGCCCCGGCATCGGTTCGCTGCTGCTGGGGACCTACGACAAGGATGGCGTGCTGCAATACGCCGGCAGTGTCGGCAGCGGTTTCAACGAGGCCACCCTGCGCGAGCTGAAGGCCAGGCTGAGCGAGCTCGATACCGGCCAGAGTCCGTTTCCGCCCAAGGCGGTGACGGGGCGCAAGCCGCACTGGGTCAAGCCGACGCTGATCGCCGAAGTGAGCTTTGCGGAGTGGACCAAAAGCGGCTCGATCCGTCACCCGGTATTTCACGGCCTGCGCAGCGACAAGCCTGCCAGACGCATCACGCGTGAAGTCGCGCTGCAGGTCGAGGCGGTGGAGCAGCCAGAGCCCGCAGTTGCACCTGCCGGCAAGCTGCCCGATGACTTCAAGGTCACCCACGGCGAGCGCCTGGTCGATCCGCTAAGCGGCGTCACCAAGATCGAACTGGTGCGCTACTACGCCCTGGTCGGCACGCTGATGACGGAGCACCTGAAAGGGCGGCCGGTGTCGCTGGTGCGCGCACCGGCTGGCGTAGGCGGCGAACTGTTTTTTCAGAAGCACGCCGATGTTCGCAAGCTGCCCGGCGTGAGGCAGATGGACAGCGCGCTCGACCCGGGCCACCCCGCGATGCTGGAAATCGCCGGCACGCAGGGCATCCTGTCGGCGGCGCAGTGGAACGTGATCGAGTTCCACACTCAAAATGCGGTGGGAAAAACCTACCAGACACCGAACCGGATGGTGTTCGACCTCGATCCCGGCAGCGGCGTCGAGTGGCCGGCGATGCAGGAGGCGGCCCAGCTGATGCATGCCTTCCTCGATGAACTCGGGCTGCCGTCGTTCCTGAAGACGAGCGGCGGCAAGGGGCTGCATGTAGTGGTGCCGCTCAAGCCTTCCCTCGGATGGGATACGGTCAAGGATTTTTCGCAGGCGATCGTACGGCACCTCGCTTCCACGCTGCCGGAGCGGTTCGCGTTCAAGAGCGGGCCGCGCAATCGGGTCGGGAAGATCTTCATCGACTATCTGCGCAACGGGCAGGGCGCCACGACCGCCTGTGCATGGTCGGCGCGGGCGCGGCCCGGGCTGGGCATCTCGGTGCCGCTGGGGTGGGATGAGCTGCTCACGGTCAAGGCGGGCGACCAGTGGAATGTACGCAACGCGCATACCCGGCTCGACAAGGGCAACGCGCCCTGGGCCGCCTACGCCAGGAGTGCGCGCAGCCTGAGCGCGGCAATGAAACAGCTCGGTTTCAAGCCATAGGCGTACAATCGGGCGGCCCGCTCAAGCGGCGTCAAGTCAACCATGGAGGCAACGTGGCTACCAATATCTTTGTGAACCTGCCGGTCAAGGACCTCGCCAGATCGGTCCACTTCTTTTCCCAACTTGGCTACACCTTCAATCCCAAATTCACCGACGAGACGGCAACCTGCATGATCGTGTCCGACACGATTTTCGTCATGTTGCTGACCGAACCGAAGTTCAAGTCGTTCACCCCGAAGGAAATCTGCGACGCGACCAAGAGCACCGAAGTGCTGATCTGCCTGTCGATGGAGAGCCGCGAGCACGTCGACACCATGATCGCCGATGCAGTGGCGGCGGGCGGCAGCACCTACAAGGAGCCGCAGGACTATGGCTTCATGTACGGCCATGGCTATCAGGACCTGGACGGCCATATCTGGGAACTGATGTGGATGGATCCGAACGCGGCCATGGCGTGACGGCCTCATGAACGGCATGCAGCTGTTGGGCGGAGTGAGCACCCTCCTGCTCGTCCTACTGGTGGGCACCCTGTTCGGCCGCGTGCACGGCTCGACTGGCGGTGAAGTAAAAGCCGTGGGCGACCGCGTGGCCTGCGGGCTGCTTGCGCTGCCGCTGATCAGCGTGGCGGTACGACTGGCATTTCCCTCGGCCGCGCTGGTGTGGGCGCTTGCCGCGCCGCTTCCGCTTGCCCTGTACGTGCTGCTACTGGCCGGCACCGATATCGGATGGGCCATTTCCCGGCGCTACTTCACCATCGCGCTAGCGCTGGGCGGGATCGGAATCCATGCCGCCATGGCGCTTGCTGCATGGCTTACGCTCGGCTGATGCGGCGCTGTCCCATGTGCACGGTTTCACCCCGCGCTACGATTGAAGCAATCATGCAGCGCGCGATTGCTGGGCAGCCATAATCTCCGGAAGGTTGCCTTCAATCCAGTCGGCGAGCGCTTCGACCTTCTTTCCAATCTCATGCCCGAGCGGCGTGAGCGTGTATTCCACATGCGGCGGCACGACTGGATACGAAATCCGCTCCACGAACCCATCGCTTTCGAGCCCCTGCAGGGTCTGAGCCAGCATCTTTTCACTGATGCCGTTGACCTTGCGCCGCAACGCGCTGAAACGATGCGTTCCGGCCAGTAAAGCAACAAGCAGCAGCACGCCCCAGCGGCTGGTCACATGCTTGAGCACTTCGCGCGAGGGGCATTGCTCCGCAAATAAATCGCCACGCTCGAAGCGGGCTGCCAGGGTGACATCGCTGTCGGCCTCGATCCTGTCGTTTTGCATTTTCCACTTACCTTTTTGTGCGTACTTCCGAAAAGTTAGCTTCGTCGTTATTATAGACCTCTCTATCGCAAACCCAAGGAGTTCCATCATGATTGTTGTAACTGGCGCATCTGGTCAACTTGGCCGCCTGGTCATTGAAAACCTTCTACAGACAGTACCGGCAGGCTCGATCGTCGCCGCAGTGCGCAAGCCGGATCGGGTCGCGGACCTTGCCGCGCGCGGTGTGCAGGTCAGGCTGGCCGACTACGACCAGCCCGGCACCCTCGAGAAAGCGTTCCAGGGCGCGGACAAGCTGCTGCTGATCTCATCGAGCGAAGTCGGGCGCCGCGTCGCGCAGCACCGTGCGGCCATCGAGGCCGCCAAGCGCGCCGGCGTCAAGCTGGTCGCGTACACCAGCATCCTGCGGGCCGATACCTCGCCGCTTCCACTGGCCGCCGAGCATAAGGAAACCGAAGCGCTGCTGGCGGCCTGCGGCCTGCCGTATGTGTTACTGCGCAATGGCTGGTACACCGAGAATTACCTGGCGGGCGTTCCGGTGGCATTGCAGCACGGCCTTGTCCTGGGTAGTGCCGGTGACGGCCGGATCGCTTCGGCGGCGCGATCCGACTATGCCGCGGCGGCAGCGGCCGTCCTGACCGGCGACGATCAGGCAGGGCGGGTGTATGAATTGGCAGGCGACGAATCGTATTCGCTGTCCGAACTTGCCGGGGAAGTCGCCCGGCAATCCGGCAAAGCGGTCGCATACCGGAACCTGCCGGAAGCCGATTTCAAGGCGGCGCTGGTCGGCGCGGGACTGCCGGAAGGGTTGGCAACGCTGCTGGCTGAATCGGACGTTGGGGCCTCCAAGGGCGGCCTGTTTGACGACGGTCATCAGTTGAGCGAACTGATCGGTCGTCCGACGACTTCCCTGGCGAAACTCGTCAAGGCCGCCATCGGCCATTAAAACGCCTCAGGTTTCTTCGTTCTTCAAAATGCCTCGGATGTTGAGCGCGATCAGGCCGACCTGAAGCGCGATCAATGCGTAGGCTTCGTCGCCCCAGCCCCATGCAATCCATAACAGGTTGCTGAGTACGAACAGCCAGAACCCGACCATGCGCTTGCCGGCCTGCTTGGAGGCGAGCATCCACGATGCGAGCAGGGTCACGCCCATGGCCGGCCATTGCAACAGGTCAAGGAAGTCGCTCATCGCATCAGGCCGACTTGCGCTTGGCGGCGGCGGCCTTGGGCTTGGCAGGCGCCTTGCGGGTCTTCGGCGCAGGCGCTTCGTCCTCCTCCTCGCCGCGCTTGGCGCTGGCCTGCCTGGCCGGCTTCTTGCCGATGCTTTGCTGCAGCAGGGCCACCAGGTCGACCACGTTGCTCGGAGCACGCTCCCGTTCCGGCCCGGGCATGGTGATGGTCTTGGTTTCCTTCGCGGCCACCTTCTTCTCGACCAGCGCAAGGATGTCCTCGCGGTAGGTGTCGTGATACTGCTCGGGTTGCCACTCGTCGCTCATGCCTTCGACCAGCGCCGTCGCCATCTGCAGCTCCTTGTCGGAGATGGCGCTCGCCTTCGCGTCGGCCGCGGGAATCTTGAGTTCGTCGGTGCTGCGGATTTCGTCGCTGAAACGCAGCGTATTGAGCACGATGGCGTCGCCCACGCACACCAGCGCCGCCAGGTGCTGCTTGATGCGGATCACCACGGTCGCGATGCCGATCTTGCCGGTCTTGCGCAAGGTTTCGCGCAGCAGCGCGTACACCTTGTCGCCGCCCTTGCCGGGCGCCAGGTAGTAGGGCTGTTCGTAGTACAGCAGCGGCACGTCGTCGGCATCGACGAAGGCCAGGATGTCGATGGTTCCGGTCGCTTCCGGGTTGGCGCGGCGCAGGTCTTCTTCGGACAGCACGACGTATTCGCCGTCGCTGTATTCATAGCCCTTGACGATATCGTCCCAGCTCACTTCCTTGTTGTTGTTCTTGTTGTAGCGCTTGAAGCCGACGGGCGAGAAGTCGCGCCGGTCGAGCATGGTCAGGTCGAGCGAATGCTCGCGCACGGCCGGATACATCTCGACCGGAATATGCACCAGGCCGAAGCTGATCGCGCCTTTCCATAAGCTGCGTGGCATTGCCGGGCCCCCTTTTATTCGCCCACCGTGCCGGTGATGGGCAGCACGATTCCCGTGATGTAGCTGGAACAGACCGAGGACGCCAGGTACACATAGGCCGGCGAGATTTCTTCCGGCTGCGCGGCGCGCCGCATGCTGGTGCTTTGCCCGAAGCTGGCGATCTTCTCGGGCGACTGGTCGGCCGGATTGAGCGGCGTCCATACCGGGCCGGGCGCGACGGCGTTGACCCGGATGCCCTGCTCGAGCAGGTTTTCGGCCAGCGACATGGTAAACGCATGGATCGCGCCCTTGGTTGTCGCATAGTCGAGCAGATGGCCCGATCCCTTCAGGCCGGTCACGGAACCGGTGTTGATGATGGCTCCGCCGCGCTTCATGTAGGGTAGCGCCGCCTTCGCCATGTGGAAATAGCCGTAGATGTTGGTGCGCATGGTTTCGTCGAAACGTTCCTCGGTCAGGTCCAGCAGCGAATGCGCGTGTTCCTGGAAAGCAGCGTTATTGACCAGCACATCGAGACGCCCCCATTGCGCGACGATCCGGTCGACCCCCTCCTGGCAAAATTCCATGTCCTTGACGTCGCCGGCCACCGTCACGCAGCGCTGGCCCTCGGCCTCGATGCAGCGCTGGGTTTCGGCGGCGTCGTCATGCTCGTTCAGGTAGAAGATCGCGACGTCGGCGCCTTCGCGCGCGAACAGCACGGCGACTGCGCGCCCGATGCCCGAATCGCCGCCGGTCACGATCGCGACCTGGCCCTGCAGCTTGCCGCTGCCCTTGTAGTGGTTCGCCATGAACTTCGGCCTGGGATGCATTTCCGATTCAAAGCCGGGCTTGCTAAGGTGCTGTTTGGGCATGGGTGGCGCAGGTTGCTCCTCGATCCCGGCCTGCACCGCCTGCTCCCCCTTGCGCGGCTCGCCTTGCGCGTCCTTCTGGTCCTGCCGGCTCTGGATTGCGTTCTGCTTGTCCGCTACAGTATCGACACGGGTGCTCATGCTGCTGATGTCCGGGTTCGGTTCCATGTGTGGCTCCTTTTCTATTACCGAGGCAGTATTGGCGCGAGGCTTGCGCCTGACCGTGCGCTTTCGCACATATGGCGCGCATTCAAATATTTCCGCCCGCCGCAACCGTGTCACAAGCTGGGCCGGCGTGTTAGGCTTGCAATCTTTTCTACTGGAACAAGACATGCTGCAATGGTTGAGGCAGTACCGGCGCGCGCTGCTGCCGGGCGACATCAGCGCCGGTATCGTGGTCGCGATGATGATGATCCCGCAGGGCATGGCCTACGCCCTGGTGGCGGGGATGCCGCCCGTGGTCGGTATTTATGCGAGCATCCTGCCGCCGGTCCTGTATGCCTTGTTCGGATCGAGCATGACGCAGTCGGTCGGCCCGATGGCGATCATCTCGCTCATGACGGCCGCCGCGCTGGCGCCGCTGGCTGGCTCCGGCTCCGGCCTGTACATGGTGCTGGCGGCGCAACTGGCGCTGCTGTCGGGCGCGGTGCTGCTGTTGTGCGGCATTTTGCGCATCGGTTTTCTTGCCAACTTCTTCTCGCGTCCGGTAATGAGCGGCTTCACGATAGGCGCGGCGATCGTGATCGCCCAGGGCCAGCTCGGGCCTTTGCTGGGCGCCGATTTTCCGCGCTTTCACCCCGCGAGCGCGCTGCTCGGGGTTGGCTCGCTGCTGCTGCTGGTGTTGGCCAGATTGCGCCTGGCCGCACTGCTGCGGCGCCTTGGCCTGGCAAGCGGCGCGGCCGACGTCGGCGCACGCCTGGCGCCCATGCTGGTGGTGATCGGCGCCACCATCCTGGTGCCGCTGCTCGACCTGACCGGCGCCGGCGTGCGCGTCACCGGCGCAGTGCCGGCCGGCCTGCCGGGCCTGAACCTTGCCATCTCGAGCGCGCACTGGCGGCCCTTGCTGCAGCCGGCACTGCTGATCGGCTTCATGATTTTCCTGATCAGCATGTCGGCGGCCCAGACGCTGGCCCTCAAGCGCCAGGAGAAACTGCAAAGTAATTTCGAGCTGATCGGGCTGGGCGCGGCCAATATCGGCTCCGCGCTGTCCGGCGGCTTTCCCGTCACCGGAAGCATCTCGCGTTCGGCGGTCAATTTCGCGGCCGGCGCCAATACGCAGCTGGCCAGCCTCATCACGGCCGCCCTGCTGGCCGTGGCCCTGGTGGCGCCGACCGGCTGGCTGGCGCTGCTGCCGCTGCCGACGCTGGCGGCGACCATCATCGTCGCCGTGGCCGGCATGCTCGACGTGTCGACCCTGCGCGTGGCCTGGCGCTACGACCGCAGCGACGCGCTGGCACTGATCGCGACCGCGGTCGGGGTACTGGCGATGGGCGTGGAGGCGGGCGTGATCGTGGGTGTGGTGCTGTCGATGGGCACCATGATCTGGCGCGCCAGCCGCCCTCACATTGCCGTGTTGGGGCGTATCGCCGGCACCGAGCATTTCCGCAATATCGAGCGCCATCCGGCCGAGACCTTGCCCGAGGTGCTGATGCTGCGCATCGACGCGAACCTGTTTTTCGCGAACGTGGAGCCGGTCACCGCGCGCATCGAGGAGGAGATGGCCATGCGCGCCGCGACGCGCCACCTGGTGCTGGTGCTGTCGTCCGTCAGTTCGATCGACACCTCGGCCTTGTTTGCGCTGACCGAATTGAACGACAGTCTCAGGCAGCGTGGCATCGGCCTGCACCTGGCCGAAGTGAAGGGGCCGGTCATGGACCGGCTCAAGGACAGCAACTTGCTGGCCACGCTCAATGGCCGCCTGTTCCTGAGCGCCGTGATGGCATGGGACGAGCTGGCTGGCCGACGGGGCCAGTCGGACGGTCCTGGCTAGATGCAGAACCGCGCGTCGAAAAGTTGGTCTATACCTCTGGGTTTTCCGTCTACTCGTTCCGACATCGGACTTCAATGAGCAAGCCAACGACATCAGATTCCGGCTCGGCGGACCGCTCCGCCCCTTACGTCGTCAGACGGTCCGCGGTCCATGGCAACGGCGTTTTCGCGCGGCGCAAGATCGCCGCTGGCGCGCGCATCATCGAGTACACCGGCGAGCGCATCGCCTGGAGTGAAGCGACGCGGCGCTCGCTGGCGAGCGGGGAGCCGATCAACCATACGTTTTATTTCAGCCTCGCCGACGGCAGCGTCATCGACGGCGGCAGCCACGGCAACGAGGCGCGCTGGATCAACCACTGCTGCGAGCCCAATTGCGAGGCGTTCGAAGAGGACGGGCGCATCTTCATCCACGCGATGCACGATATCCTGCGCGGCGAGGAGATTACCTACAGCTACCCCCTGATCTACGAGGGACGCCGCACGCCAGCGGTCAAGCGCGCCTTCGAGTGCCACTGCGGCGCGCCCAACTGCAGCGGCACCCTGCTGGGGCCGAAACCGCGCAGCCGGCGCAAGCCCTGACCGGGATTGCGCAAGCGTAATCGGTGCGCTGCCTCAGGCTACCTGGATCGTGTCCAGGGTCGGGTAATCGATATAGCCCTTGGCTCCGCCGCCGTAAAAGCTTGTCGTGTCGGGCGTGTTGAGCGGGGCGCCGCGCTTGAGGCGCTCGACCAGGTCGGGGTTGGCCAGGAACCACTGGCCGAAGGCGACCAGATCGGCCACGCCTGTCTTTAGCACTGAGTTGGCGCGCTCCAGCGTATAACTGCCGGCGACGATCAGGGTCCCCGGATGAAGTGGCCGGAAAAAGCGTGCCGACAAGTCGGGCATCGGATGCTCGCCCTGCGCCGCGGACGGCTCGATCAGGTGCAGGTAGGCCTGGCCCAGCGTGGCAAGGCGCTTGACCACATAGCCGAAGGTTTCCTGTGGATTACTGTCGAACATGTCGTTGAAGGCCCCGCCGGGCGACAGGCGCAGTCCGACCCGATCGTTGCCCCAGACCTCGGACACCGCCGCCAGCACCTCGAACAGCAGGCGCGCGCGGTTCTCGACACTGCCGCCATAGTCGTCCGTGCGCTGGTTGGTGCCGTCTTCGAGAAACTGGTCGAGCAGGTAGCCGTTCGCGCCGTGCACTTCCACGCCGTCGAAGCCGGCGGCCATGGCCTGCACGGCGCCGTGCCTGAACTCGTCGACAATGGCGCCGATCTCGGCCAGCTCCAGCGCGCGCGGCGTGGGAATCGGTTTCATGCCTTCAGGCGTATAGGTCGACAGGCCGCGCGGCGCGATGGCCGATGGCCCGACCGGCACCTGGCCGCCCCGGAAATCGGGGTGCGAGATGCGTCCGACATGCCACAGCTGCACGAAAATCAGGCCGCCTTCCCGGTGCACCGCATCGGTCACTTTTTTCCATGCTTCCACCTGGGCCTGGCTATGCACACCGGGCGTGGCAATGTAGCCTTGCCCGCCGGGCCCGGCCTGGGTGGCTTCAGTAATGATCAGCCCGGCGCCCGCGCGCTGGCTGTAATAGGTCGGCGCCATGCTCGACGGCACGTTGCCTTCCTCGGCGCGGCTGCGCGTCAGCGGCGCCATCACGAGCCGGTTCTTCAGTTGCAGCGTTCCCAGCGTATAGGGCGAAAAAACGTCGATATCCTGCGTATGCGTCGAATCCATGGTGAGCTTTCCTGCCTGCTTGTCGGTTGAACATTGAGGCCAATCATAGCGCGAACCGATCGTGCGCCGCGCCGGAATGACAACCGGCCCTGAAAAAGCGCGATATCGAGCAGCTGCCGTGCGCCTGCGCGCTGGCGCGAAACCATACTCCCTATGCGTCCCCACGTATATTCCACAGCCTTCACAGCGCACCGGATGGTGTATGCTAGGCGTTGATTGTTGCTGCCTTGCATTCTCTCATCATGAGCGCCATTATTCTTGACTCGATCCTGACCTGCCCGCATTGCGGGTTTGCCAAGCACGAGATCATGCCGACGGATTCCTGCCAGTTTTTCTACGAATGCAGCCAATGCAACAGCTTGCTGCGCCCGAAACAGGGCGACTGCTGCGTCTTCTGCTCGTTCGGCTCCGTCAAGTGTCCGCCCATCCAGGATCAACGGGGATGTTGTGGCGGCTAGCAGTTCGCGCATGAGCGGCATTGCAGTGACATTGTATTGATAGCAGGTAAGCAAAAATGGCAAAAAAATTTCCTTTGAATCCGGCCCATCCGGAACGAATCTGCTGGGGGTGCGACAAGTACTGTCCGGTCGATTCACTGAGCTGCGGCAACGGCTCGGACCGCACGCAGCACCCGGCCGAGCTGTTCGGCGACGACTGGTTCGAGTGGGGCTGCGACGCCCAGGAGGAGCCGGCCACGGACGAGGCCGACGTGCCCGATCCTTCAGCCGGGCGTTAAGGGACTGGGGTCAAGCGTGCCGGCAGGGGTGTCCTGCGGCTGCGGCGCCGGCTCTGGCTTGAGCAGGAATAGTTGTCCTCCCAGTGCGCAAAATTCAAGCGGCGTCTGAAGGTAACTGACTTCGCCGTCGGTCGCGACTTTAATCCGGCGTTTGCCATACGACACCGTATGGCGCACGGTCATCTGCTTGAAACTGAAGGCGACCAGGTTGTCGGCCTCGCCCAAGCGGCCGAGCGCGCCGCGCACCAGCAGGCCGAGCAAGCCCAGCTTGCCGACCGACTTCGGCGCGATCGCGATCAGTTTTCCATCCTCTGGCGCGGCCGTTTGCGGCGCGATGCCGACCTGTTCCATCTGCAGGCGGTTATTTCCCACGAATAGGGTCGAGGTGCGCAAGGTATGCGCCTTGCCGTCCATTTCCAGCCGGATGCGCAGGGTGCGGTGCGGGCTCAAGGCGGTCTTGAGCGCCGACAGGAACGCGACCACGCGGCTGCGGCCGTACTGCTGCTTGTCGAGTTCGCGTTCCTCGAGCAGCTTTGGATACAGCCCGATGCTGGCGTTGACCAGGAAGATGCGCTCGTTGACCATGCCGACCTGCACCGGCTCGATGCGGGCCGACAGCAGGGCGCGTACCGCCTCGCCGAGATCTTCCGGAATCCCGTGGGTACGGGCGAAGTAGTTGAATGTGCCCTGCGGCAGCACGCCGAACGGGCAGCCGCTTGCCACCGCCTTGCGCGCCACCGCATTGATGGTGCCATCGCCGCCGGCGGCGACCACGATGCCGTCGCTCTGCCTGGCTTGATCGACCATGCGCTGCGCGACCTCGCCGAGCTTTTCCGGAGCGTCCACCACGACCAGGCGAAAGGCGCGCCCGGCCTGCACCAGCACGTCTTCGATGGTTGAGCGCTGCAACTGCGTCTCCGCACTGCCGGACCCGGCATTGAGGAGGATGAAGAACGGCGCCATCGGGCCTGGCTTGATCGCTTGCATCGGTGTCTTCGGTGTCGTAGTTGGGCTCTCGCCAAAACCTACTCTACCACCTGGCTTGGAAATGCGCGGCGAGGCTGGCAGCGCTGTTCGGCGTCCGGTTCGTATCGTGCCCGCTTACGCCACCGTCAGATATACTTGACCCGGTTCAATAACATCAGACAAGGTATCAACAGTGGACGACAATCACACGACCGCCAGGCGGCTGGGCCGGCACGGCCAACGGCTGCTGGGGGCGGCGTCAAGCAGGGCGCAAGGCGATTACGCGCGCGCCCGCGCCTACTTCATGGCGCGTCCGCCGTTGCAGCGCACCATCCTGATGGCGCTGTGGGCGTGTGCCGCCGTGCTGGCACTGTTGCTGCTGTACGTACTGATCCTGATTCCGGTCACGCCCGGTGTCAGGGACCTCAAGCAGGCGCGCGCGGCGCGCGCCACCACGCTGATGTCGGCCGACGGCAAGGAACTGGCCAACTTCGACACCGGGCTGCAGGAACGCGTCAAGCTCAACCAGATCTCCAAGCATGTGGTGGCGGCCCTGATCGCCACCGAAGACCACCGTTTCTACGAGCATCACGGGATCGACTTCCGGCGCACCGCGGCGGCCGTGGTCTACAGCCTCAAGGGCGATGCGCAGGGCGGCTCGACCATTACCCAGCAGCTCGCGCGCAATATGTTCCCTGAGCAGATAGGGCGCTCGCGCAATGTCAGCCGCAAGCTCAAGGAGATGATCACCGCGATCAAGATCGAGAGCACCTACAGCAAGGCCGAGATCCTGGAAGCCTACCTGAACACCGTGCCCTTCCTGTACAACACCTTCGGTATCGAGATGGCGGCGCGCACCTATTTCAACAAGTCGGCCCTTGATCTCAACATCCTCGAGAGCGCCACGCTGGTTGGCATGCTCAAGGGCACGAATTACTACAACCCGGTCAGCAATCCGGAACGCTCGCTGCAGCGGCGTAACGTGGTGCTGGGCCAGATGCGCAAGCATGGCCTGATCACCGAGGCGCGCCTGCAGTCGCTGCGCAAGCGGCCGCTGCGGGTGCGCTTCGCGCGCCAGGCCGAGCGCGGCAACGAGGATACCCACTTCACCGCCTATGTGCGCAAGTGGCTGATCGACTGGGCCGACGAGAACGACTACAACCTGCAGCTCGACGGCCTGGTGGTGCACACCACCCTCGATTCCGCCTTGCAGCAGGCCGCGCTGCGCGCCGTCGAGCGCCAGGGCAATGCGCTGCAGGCGATCGCCGACGTCGAATGGAGCCAGCGCGTACTGGGCGCGTCGCCGTCCACCGGGGCCTATGCGGGCATGCATCACGCGATCAACCCGTTCGAGTATTTCTGGCAGTCGCGCAGCGCGCTGGCCGACGCCTTCGTGCGCGAGTCGCCCGATTACCGCAAGGCGCTCGCCGGCGGCGAGGAAGCGGCGCATGCGTTCAAGCGCCTCAAGGCCGACCGCCGTTTCATCGCCGAGCTGCGCGCGGCCAAGTCGCGCCTCGAGGCCGGCTTCGTGGCGATGGATCCGGGCAGCGGCGAGATCAAGGCCTGGGTCGGCAGCCGCGACTTCCAGCGCGAACAGTTCGATCACGTGGTGCAGGCCGAGCGCCAGCCCGGCTCCACCTTCAAGCCGGTGGTGTACGGAGCCGCGCTCGAAAAAGGGCTGGCGCCGGACCGCATGTACCGCGACGCGGTGCAAGACATCAAGGCCGCCGACGGCAGCATCTGGCGCCCGACCGACATGGCCGGTTCGAGCGGCAAGTCGGTGACGCTGCGCGACGGCCTCGTTTATTCCAAGAACACGGTCACGGCGCAGGTGATGCAGGAGGTCGGCTTGCCGAGCATCGTCAGGCTGGCGCGCGACCTTGGCATCCGCCAGAGCAAGCTCGCCTCGGTGCCATCGCTGGCGCTCGGCACCAGCCCCGTGACCCTGCTCGAGATGGTCAACGCCTATGCCACCATCGCGGCCCAGGGCGAATACCGCGCGCCGGTGTTCGTCAAGCGCATCACCGACCGCGAAGGCAAGACGATCGCCGAATTCGGCGACCCCACCGCGCAGCGCGCCATGTCGGCCAGCTCCGCCGTGACGCTGATCGACATGATGCGCGGGGTCGTCGACCGCGGCACCGGCACCGGGGTGCGCTACCGCTTCGGCATCCATGGCGACGTCGCCGGCAAGACCGGCACCACCCAGAACAACACCGACGGCTGGTTCATCCTGATGCATCCGAACCTGGTGGCCGGGGCCTGGGTCGGTTTTAACGACAACCGCGTGACCATGCGCAGCAATTACTGGGGCCAGGGCGGCCACAACGCGGTGCTGCTGGTGGGTGATTTCTTCAGGGCGGCGCTAGACAGCGGCAAGATTGATGCGGCCGCGCTGTTCCCGGGCGGCAAGCGAGCGGCCCCGGTGCGCGCGCAACCGGAACCGGACGAGCCGCAGGAAGATTCGCGCGACATGCGCGAGGAGGCCGCGCCGCCGGCCCAGGATCTGGTCGAGCCGCTTCCCGCCGAGGGCAGGCTGCAGATGGAGAGCGAACCTGAACCGGAACCGCCCGAACAGCCGGAGCGCAGGGAAGCGCCGCCGCAGGGTGTCTCGCTCGAGTAGTGCCGATGGCCGGTTCAAGCCTGCCTGCGCGTTTCGCCAGCGCGCGGCGGCGCCAGTACGATGGGCGCCTCCAGTTCGGGGTGCAGGCCGTGGTGGCCCGCGTACGCGGCCGCCACGGCCGCCATGTCCAGTTCCGGGTCGCCGCACAGGTCGATGGTGTCGACCGCGCCCAGCACCTTGTTCGGATAATCGATATAAACGATTAACAGTGGCACCTTGGCCGTCACCGCCAGGTGGTAGAACCCGCTGCGCCAGTTGGGGCGGTAGCCGCGCGTGCCTTCCGGCGCGAGCGCGAGCCAGAACCAGTCGGCCGCCTGCATCGCGTCGGCCAGGCGCACGGTGGCGCCGGTGGCCGTGCTGCGCTCGACCGGCACGCCGCCCCAGGCGCGCATCAGTACGCCGACGGTCTTGCCAGTCAGGCCGCGAAAGAAGGAATCCTTGGCCAGCCAGCGAAACGGCAGGCCGAGCGCCCACTTGCCGAGCAGGCCGATGAAGAAATCCCAGTTCGAGGTGTGCGGGTAGACCACGGCAATGCCGCGCGGGCCGGGCAGGGGCTTGTAGCGCATGCGCCAGCCGAGCAGGCGCAGCAGGCGCAGTGCGGTGCGCTGCCGCCAGGTGGGAAGCGTCTCCGGTTGTAGCTGGTAGTCGTCCATGTTCTCCTCTTCAGCACTAAAATTGCATGCCGGAAATACGCGTGCATTCTATAGTGCGCCGGTTTGGCCGACAAGCAAAACAACTACCACGCATTCGACATTTCGATTATTATGGAAATGAAAAGTGTGCCATCTGGCGTGTGATAGAGTGACATCGAAAAAACATGCGGCGGCAAGTCGTTTAACAATTAACCGAATCAAGAAGGCACTATGGACATCACGATTTACCACAACGAACGCTGCGGCACCTCGCGCAACACACTGGCGCTGATCCGCAATACCGGCGCCGAGCCGCACGTGATCAAGTACCTGGAACAACCGCCGTCGCGCGAGCAGCTCAAGGACATGATCGCGCGCTCCGGCATGAGCGTGCGCCAGGCGATGCGTCCGAAGGAGAAAGAGCCGCTGGTCGCCGAGCTGGGCCTGGCCGATCCCGCCGTGGCCGACGACGTCCTGCTCGACGCCATGATGGCGCACCCGATCCTGATCGAGCGTCCGTTCGTCGTCACGCCCGCCGGCGTGCGCCTGTGCCGTCCGTCCGAACTCGTGCTCGATATTTTGCCGCTGCCGCAGCAAGGCGCGTTCGCCAAGGAAGACGGTGAAGCGGTAGTCGACGCCAACGGGCAGCGCGTGAAAGCCAATGGATAAGCTGTTACCCAACCTGAGCGAGGCGCAGTTCGACCTCCCCACCCGCGCCAAGCTCGAACCTGCGGTGCGCTTCGAGCATCCGCCGCGCATCCTGCTGCTGTACGGCTCCCTGCGCGAGCGCTCTTTCAGCCGCTTCCTGACGGAAGAGGCGGCGCGCATCCTGACGCGCTTCGGCGCCGAGGTGCGCATTTTCGATCCGCACGGCTTGCCCGTGACCGACAGCGTCGCACCGACCCACCCGAAGGTGGCCGAACTGCGCGAACTGTCGCTCTGGTCAGAAGGCCAGGTCTGGTGCAGCCCCGAGCGGCATGGGGCGATTACCTCGGTGATGAAGAACCAGATCGACTGGATTCCGCTTGAAGTCGGAGCGACCCGGCCGACGCAGGGCCGCACGCTGGCGGTGATGCAGGTCTCGGGGGGCTCGCAATCGTTCAATACCGTCAATGCCCTGCGCGTGCTGGGGCGCTGGATGCGCATGGTGACGATACCGAACCAGTCATCGGTGCCGAAGGCATACGAGCAGTTCGACGAAGCCGGGCGCATGAAGCCCTCGCCGTTCTACGACCGCGTGGTCGACGTGATGGAGGAACTGGTCAAGTTCACGCTGCTGCTGCGCGAACATGGCGATTACCTGGTCGACCGCTACAGCGAGCGGCGCGAGGCGGCATTGAAAGAAGAAGCCCGCAACGCGGCCCAGGCAGGGCTCCTGATGATGTAACATTGAGCCACCTCGTCAATCTTCAAAGGAGCGGACCCATGGCAAGCGCTGAACCGAACGTCGATTTTACGGTGGTGCGGGTATTTGACGCGCCGCGCGAGCTGGTCTTCAAGACCATGACCGAGAGCGAGCACCTGCGCCACTGGTGGGGGCCGAAAGGGTGCAAGCTGGAGGTGGCCAAGAACGAGGTGCGGCCGGGCGGCGTGTTCCATTACTGCATGCGCTTCGCGCCGGGTATCGAAATGTGGGGCAAGTTCGTGTACCGCGAGATCACGCCGCCCGAGCGCATCGTCTACGTCAGCGGCTTTGCCGATGCGCAGGGCAACACCATTCCCAATCCGATGAGCCCGACCTGGCCGCGCGAAGCGCTCAACACCGTGACGCTGACGGAGCACGACGGCAAGACCACGCTCACCCTGCACTCGACGCCGGTCGGCGCCAACGAGATCGAACGGGCCACCTTCCTGGCCGGCCACGCCTCGATGCAGCAAGGCTTCGGCGGCATGTACGACGTCTACGAACAATACCTCGCGTCGCTGGCACGTTGAATTCGACGGGCTTCGGCCTTCGGAGCGATGTTATACTTTTTGCGGGCCGGGCATGTTCGACCTTGCCGGACACGGAGCGTTTTGCATGACCTGGTTTATCCTGTTTGTCGCCGGCTTGCTGGAAGTCGCATGGGCCGTCGGCCTCAAATACACGCACGGCTTCACACGCCTGATCCCCTCGATTTTCACCCTTGTGTCGATGTCCGGCAGCGTACTGCTGCTCGGCCTGGCGATGCGCCAGCTGCCGCTCGGTACGGCCTACGCGGTCTGGACCGGCATCGGCACTGTGGGCACCGCGATCGCCGGCATGCTGCTGCTGGGCGAATCGGCCGGCGCGCTGCGCCTTGGCTGCATCGGGCTTATTATTGCCGGCATCGCCGGACTGAAACTGCTCACCCCGACCTGACAACATGAAAACCATCTCCATCATCGATTCCCATACCGGCGGCGAACCGACCCGCCTTGTCATTGACGGCGGACCTGATCTTGGCGCCGGACCGCTGGCCGGGCGCGTTGAGCGTTTCCGCCGTGAGTTCGACCATGTGCGCTCGGCGGTGGTGTGCGAGCCGCGCGGCTCGGATGTGCTGGTCGGTGCCCTGTTGTGCGAACCGTTCGCGCCAGACTGCGTCGCCGGCGTCATTTTCTTCAACAACGTCGCTTACCTCGGCATGTGCGGGCACGGCATGATGGGCGTGATCGCGTCGCTCGCCTTCCTCGGGCGCATTGGCCCGGGCAGGCACAGGGTCGATACGCCGGTGGGCGTGGTCGAGGCGCAGCTGCACGACGACGGCAGCGTCACGGTGAACAACGTGGCCGCTTTTCGCAGCCAGCATCAGGTGCAGGTTCAGGTCGAAGGCCATGGCGTGGTGACGGGCGACGTGGCCTGGGGCGGCAACTGGTTTTTTCTCGTCTCCGGACACAAACTGGAACTGCACGCATCGAACATCGCGGCGCTGAGCGCGTTTTCATCGGCGCTGCGAAAGGCGCTCGAGCTGGGCGGCGTGACCGGGGAGGGCGGCGCGCTGATCGATCATATCGAACTGTTCGCGCCATCACGAAACGGCGCGGACAGCCAGAACTTCGTACTTTGTCCCGGCGCCGCATACGACCGCTCGCCTTGCGGCACCGGCACCAGCGCCAAGCTTGCCTGCCTTGCCGCCGACGGCAAGCTGGCCGAACACGCGCAGTGGCGCCAGGAGAGCATCATCGGCAGCGTGTTCGAGGCCTCGTACCGCTATGAGGGATCTCAGCTCATGCCCAGCATCCGCGGCAAGGCCTGGGTCAATGCCCAGGCCCAGCTGATCATCGACGAGCGCGACCCCTTCGTATGGGGCATCGGCGCGGCCGATCAGGCGTTGTAGCGGTCGAACTGCGTATTCACGCGGGTCAGGTAGTACCACTCCTGGTTGGCGAGCGCGTTCGTATCGGGGAACAGGATCAGGCCGTCGAATTCGGCGCTCACCGGGGTGCCATCGGCACGCGTGCCGATCTGCTCGCCCTTGGCAACCGGGTCGAAGCTTGCCCACGCGCGGCTGAAGCTGTCGCCTGCATCGGCCTTGTCGTGCACCACCACCATCGACAGCGCTTCCATCTGCTCGAGCGCGACCGGCTCCGGCGCCGGCGCGTCGATCAGCTTGAGGAAGGCCAGCGTGTTGACGATCGCGCGGTAGGCTACCTCGGGCGCGGCCGGGTCGGCGTGCTGCCCGCATTCGAGCGTGAGCGCGTAGCCGCCGGTGCTGCGCATGTATTCGGTAGTGCCCATGCCGTAGCGGATCACGGTTTCGAGCCGCGCGGCGTCGCCCGTGCCAATGCGGCGCCTGACGCCCTGGCCGTAGGTGGCAAGCCAGCCGTCGACAAAGCGGCGCACGCCCAGGCGGCGCGCCAGCGCACGTTCCTGTTCGGCGTGCCTGAACGGCTCGAGCGGTCCGTCGTTGTTGCGCGGTCCGACCATGACGAAGGGCTGGCTCTGGGCGTTGAAGGAATGCAGGTCGAGCAGCACATCGTGCTGCGCCAGCAGAGGGCACAGCCAGTTCGCGACCTGGTCTTCGAAATCGTGCGGACTGTCGTTGGGGAACAGGTTGCGGTTCAGGTTACGCTCGCCGGCGCGCTCGCCGCGTGCATACGCGAGCGGATTGGTCACCGGTACGAACGTCACGCTGCCGGCGGCAACATGCAGCTTTCCGCTCTCGATTTCTTCCATCACGCGCACAATCGCCTTGGTGCCGCAGGTCTCGTTGCCATGCACGGCGCCGGTGACGATCAGGCGCGGACCAGTGGCCAGGCCCGTGTAGTTAATCGACTTCAATTGCAGTTCGCGCGCTGGTGTCATTGCTGGTCCATCCATTAAAAAGGTCGGTCTGGCGGCGCCGGGTGGCGCGAGTGCCGGTATTTTATCGCCGAATCGACCGCGCCACAGCGATGTGAATGTAACAGCGGGCGGCAGGCCCCGGGCGCGGCGGAAAATGCTGGCGCCGGCAGCAGGCGCATGGCATGATTTGCGCTTCCTTTTCAGGGCCGCCTCATGACCGCAATCGCACCCCCTTCGCGCGTGTACGGACTCGATACCCTGCGCGCGCTCGCCATTGCGCTCGTGGTGCTGCATCATTATGTGCTGTTCGTGAGCGGTACCCATACCTTCGGCTGGGTCGGCGACATCGGCTGGGTCGGGGTGGACCTGTTTTTCGCCTTGTCCGGCTACCTGATCGGCAACCAGATCTTTTCGGCCATGCGCAGCAGGCAGGGCTTCTCGCTCAGGCACTTCTATGCGCGTCGCCTGCTGCGCACATTGCCCAATTATTACTTCGTGCTCGGCCTGTACTTCCTGTGGCCCGCGTTCCGCGGCAGCGCCGCCCTGCCGCCGCTGTGGGAATTCCTGACCTTCACGCAGAACTACAATCTCAAGCCCGGCACCGCGTTTTCGCACGCCTGGTCGCTGTGCGTCGAGGAGCAGTTCTACCTGCTGCTGCCCGCTGCCGCGCTGCTCATTGCATCGCTGCGCCATTCGCTGCGCTGGACCTGGGTCGCGGTGGGGCTGGTCCTGGTGGGCGGCATGCTGGTGCGCGCCTACCTGTGGGAGGAACTGGTGGACGGCAGCGCGCACTGGCAAGCCAACTATTACAAGTACATCTACTACTCGTCGTTTTGCCGGCTCGACGAACTGGTCGCCGGGGTGTCCCTGGCTTTACTGAAGAATTACCACGGCCCCCTGTGGCAGCGCCTCACAGCGCGCGGCAACCTGGCGCTGGCATGCGGCAGCGCGGTGAGCGCGCTTGCGTTCTACCTGTTCCTGTCCGATCACCTCGGGTTCGCGATGTCGGTGTTCGGGTACCCGCTGCTGGCGTTCGGTTTTGCGCTGCTGATCGTGGCGGCGCTGAGCGAGAATTCGCTGCTGCGCACCGCACGCATACCGGGCGCGGCCAGCCTGGCGCTGTGGTCGTACGCGATCTATCTGACCCACAAGCAGGTCTGCATCCTGGCAGCCGAACCGCTGCGCAAGCTCGGATACGGACCCGAGTCGCTCACGGCGATCGCGGCCATGCTGGCGCTGAGCGTGTTGTCGGGATGGCTGCTGTACCGGCTCGTCGAAACCCCGTTCATGGCCTTGCGCCAGCGCTTCGTGCCATCCAATTTCGGCCAGCCCGCGCTTACGCTCCAGCCTCGATAACGTCGAAGGCGGACGGCATCGCGCCGAGGAAGGCAAGCACGCTGCGCACCTGTTCCTGCGGCGTGTCCGATGCACCCTGTTCGATGGCCTGGCGCAGGCCGGGAATCGCTTCCGGCGTGTACGGGCTGCGATAGGCATTGATGAGAAGCGCGACCAGGTCGCCCGGCGCCCCGCACGAGCGCCGCATGCGCGTGTCGATGACGGCCAGCAGCGCGCGCTGCATGCGCGGGGTCGGGTTGGCGATATGGGCGAAGATGGCGGGCGTATTGTCGATGGCGGCGCACAGGGTGCGCTCGATCTGCTCCGGTTTCATGTCCGAGGCGATGTCGAAGTAGGCCCGGTTCCAGTGCGTGCGCGCATACGGATGGCCGGCCGGGAACGAATCGACGGTGTCGAATCCGCAGACCCGGCTCAGGTAGGCCAGGGCATCGAGGAGTGCGGGGATCAGGGGCATCGCAGGTGAGGAGGATTGAACATGACAACCAGTTTACCCCATGACGCCCCGCAGCATGCCTAAAACCGCCCGGCCCGGAAATCCTCGACCGTCTGCGCAATCTCGGCCTGGGTATTCATCACGAACGGGCCGTACTGCGCGATCGGCTCGTTCAGCGGGCGTCCCGCTATCAGCAGCAAGCGGCTCGCCTGCTCCGTTTCGATGCGCACGCCATCGGCCTGTTCGGAATTGGACAGGATCGCCAGGCGCGTGTTTGCCACGCCCCTGCCATCGACCGTGACCGCGCCCCGGAACACGTAAATGAACGCGTTGTGCCCGACCGGGAGCGACTGCTCGAAGCTGGCCCCGGCCGGTAGCTCGATGTCGAGATACAGCGGCTCGGTGCCTTCGCGCTGTACGGCGCCGGCGACGCCGTGGCTGCTGCCAGCGATCACCTGTACCTCGGCGCCGCCCGCACTGGTGAAGCGGGCAATCTCGGCGTTCGGGATGTCGCGGTACCAAGGCGCGTTCATCTTGTCCCTGGCCGCCAGGTTGAGCCACAGCTGGAAGCCTTCCATCAGCCCTTCGTTTTGCTCGGGCATTTCGGAGTGGACCACGCCGCGTCCGGCCGTCATCCACTGCACGCCGCCGTTCGTGATCAGGCCTTCATTGCCGGCGCTGTCCTTGTGGCGCATGCGTCCCGTGATCATGTAGGTCACCGTCTCGAACCCGCGGTGCGGATGCGAAGGAAAGCCGGCGATATAGTCGCCCGGCTTGTCGCTGCCGAAGGCGTCGAGCATCAGGAATGGATCGAGGCGGCGCTGCAGCGATTGCGTGAGCACGCGGTTGATCCTGACCCCGGCGCCGTCCATCACGAACTGGCCGTTGATAAGCCGTTCTACGGTGCGCGATTGCCGCACCCGTTCTGCTGTCAACTGTTGTGTCATTACGTTCTCCAATGTGCTGGCGTCGCCCCGACCGGGGCTTAGGCCAGTGCCGCTTCGATTTCGGCGTCTGCCTGTGCCTTGGCCGCTGCCACCGCTTCCGGTCCCAGGCCATGGCCTTCCGAGTACACGAACGTGACGTCGGTCATGCCGAGAAATCCCAGTACGATTTTCAGGTGCGGCACCTGCGAATCGGTTGCGCCGTCGCGGTGCATGCCGCCGCGCGCCAGGCCCACATATACTTTTTTGTTCTGCAGCAGGCCGACCGGACCGCTCTCGGTGTACTTGAAGGTGACGCCGGCGCGCGAGATGGCGTCGATCCAGCTTTTCAGCTGCACCGTCATGCCGAAGTTGTACATCGGCGCACCGATCACGATCACGTCCGCGGCCTGTGCCTGGGCGATCAGCGCATCGTCGAGCGCGACCCGGGCCGCCTGCTCGGGAGTGCGTTTTTCCGCCGCCGTAAACAACGCGCGCAGCGCCGCTTCGTCGATCACCGGATGCGGCGCGCTGGCCAGGTCGCGCCGCGTCACGGCGGCGCCCGGGTTGGCGGCGGTCAGCTTGGCGACGATAGAGTCGGCCAGGCGGGTGGACTCGGAATTGCGGCTGCGGGCGCTGGAATTGACTTGCAGGATGTTCATTTTGCTTTCCTTCTGTGAAGTTGAACTGCGATGTAGAGCACTTTAGCAGTTCCAAATTCGATGCGGAAGGCGTTAAAATGGATAACATTATTCGCATGGTGGGACAATCATGGATGTGGAAGCAAATGACTTGCTGCTGTTCGCCCGTATCGTCGAGAGCGGCAGCTTCAGCCGGGCGGCGCAGCGCGTCGACCTGCCCAAGTCGACGGTATCGCGCCGCATTGCGCAGCTGGAAGCGAAACTGGGCGAACGCCTGTTGCAGCGGACCACGCGCAAGCTGGTGCTCACCGAGTTCGGCGCCAGCCTGCTCGAACACGCGCGCAAGGTGGTCGAAGAGGTGGAGGCGGCCGGCGCGCTGGCCCAGCATCGCCAGCTGGCGCCAAGCGGACGGCTGCGCATTTCGATGCCGGGCGACTTCGCCAGCCTTGGCCTGGCCACGATCATGGCCAGTTTCATGGACCGCTACCCGGCCGTCACGCTCGAACTGGACCTGTCGCCGCGCCGGGTCGACCTGGTGGCGGAAAACTTCGATATCGCGATCCGGATGGGCGATTTGCCCGACGATTCATCGCTGGCGGCGCGCCGCGTGGCGCTCGAACATGTCGGGCTGTATGCTGCCCCGTCCTACATTGCGCGGCGCGGCCTGCCCGAGCATCCCGACGACCTGCTGCAGCATGACCTGCTATGCCTGCTCAGCCGTGCGGGCGGCGCCCAGCCCTGGATTCTCACGCGAGGCAAGACGCGCTGGGAGCGCGAACTGCCGGCGCGCATGACCGCCAATTCCCCCGATCTGCTGGCGCGCATGGCGTGCACCGGGGCCGGCATTGCGGCCAGCTCCACCCGGTTCGCCAATCCGCCGCTGGAAAAAGGGCAGCTGGTGCGCGTGCTGCCCGAATGGGAGCTGCCAAGCGTGACGGGTTGGGCCGTGTTTCCCGGGCGGCGCCTGATGGCGGCCAAGACGCGCGCCTTCCTCGACCTGATGGAAGAGATGTGCTGCGAAGCGGCGCGCAAGCGCTGATCGGTGCCGCGTCAAGCCTGTTTCGGGGCGTTGCCCATCATTTCGCCCAGGCGGATGCTGCGCCCCGGCGCCCAGTCCGGGTTGAACCTGATCGTATCCTTCTGAAACAGCATCACGACGGTGGAGCCGAGCAGGAAGCGGCCCATTTCCTCGCCCTTTTTAAGCACCACCTGCTGGTCCTGGTAATGCCATTCGCAGATGTGCGGCGCGCGCGGCGGATTGACCACGCCATGCCACACGGTCGCCATGCTGCCGACGATGGTCGCGCCGACCAGCGTCATCACGAACGGGCCGTGTTCGGGCGACTCGAACACGCACACCACGCGCTCGTTGCGTGCGAACAGGCCCGGAATGCCGCGCGCGGTGGTGGGATTGACCGAGAACAGGGCGCCGGGCACGTAGATCATGCGCGTCAGGCGGCCATCGCAAGGCATGTGGATGCGGTGGTAATCCTTGGGGCTCAGGTACAGATTGGCGAAGCTGCCGTGCTGGAAGTGGGCCGCCAGCGCGGTGTCGCCGCCGACCAGCGCCGCGGTCGTGAACTTGTGGCCCTTGGCCTGGAAAATCTGGTGGTCGTCGATCTCGCCGAACTGGCTGATGGCGCCGTCCACCGGGCAGATGAAATCGGCCTTCGCGATCGGACGTGCCTCGATGCGCAGCGCTCGCGTGAAGAAGTCGTTAAAGCTGGAATAACTGGCGATGTCCGGATTGACCGCCTCGTCCATGTTCACCCCGTACTTGTCCACGAACCAGCTGATCATGCGGGTGGTCACGGCGCCGCCCTTGGCGCCAGCGACGCGCCCGGCCAGCGAGGTGATGGCCTGCTTGGGCAGGAAATACTGCGGCAGTACTTTGATGCGGTCGGACACGATGAGGCCCCTGGCGAAGACGATGGCGAATTATAACGGCGCGCTGCGCCGGTACGCGTGCGGCCGACCGAAAAACATGCTTTAAATTAATAGTTCTGGCGCGCCAAAGAAGGCCGGCCCGGCGCTGCTCGCCTCAAGCGGTCAAATGGTGCGACCTGAAGTAGCGCGTGGCGACGAAGATCGCGACCGCCTGCATGGCCGCGCACACGAAAAAGGTGCCGCCGATGCGCCAGTCCTGCGCCGGCAGGTGGCTCGCCATGCCGAGAATGGCGGTGCCCGCCAGCGGCATGAAGATGATCCCAAGGCTGCTGATCGACTGCAGCGATCCCATCAGCTCGCCCTGTTCGTTGGCCGCCGACGCTTTCGAGATGATCCCCTGCAGCGAGGGACCGGCGGCGAACGCGAGCAGGTTGCACAGGATGAAAACGTACATCATCCAGCCCTGCGTCGCGAGGCCGTACAGGATGTAGGTGATGCAGCCGGAGGCCAGTCCCAGGAGCGAGAGCCGCACCTCGCCGAAGCGTTTCATCAGCGCGCCCAGCAGGCCGGCCTGCACCACGGCGGCCGATACGCCGACGCAGAACAGGGCGATGCCGTTGTCGAGCGGGGTCCAGTTGAAGCGGAAGGTGGTGTACAGCACCCAGGTCGACTGCAGCATCATCTGCGCGAACGTCATCAGCGCGTAGACGGCCACCAGGCCGCGGATTTCGGTGCGGCCGAGCAGTTTGAGCAGGGCCGCGAACGGGTTTATCCTGGCCAGCGCGAACGGCGCGCGGCGCGCGGCCGGCAGCGATTCGGGCACGAAGAAATAGCCGTAGACCAGGTTGGCAGCCGACAGGCCGGCCGCCACGTAGAACGGCAGTTGCAGGCTGATGCTGCCGAGCAGCCCGCCCAGCATGGGGCCGCAGATGAAACCCAGCCCGAAGGCCGCGCCCACCTTGCCGAAGCTCTTGGCGCGATTCTCGTGGGTGGAGATGTCGGATGCATAGGCCGAAGCGACCGACATGCTGGCCGACGACATGCCGCCGATGATGCGGCCGACGAACAGATAGAGCAGGCTGGTAGCCCATGCCGTGGTGAGGAAATTGATGCACATGCCCGCCATCGAATACATCAGCACAGGGCGGCGTCCGACGCGATCGCTGATTGCTCCCAGCATCGGCATGAAAATGAACTGCATCAGCCCGAACACCATCGACATGATACCGAACCACATCGCCTGCTGATCGCGTCCGCTGACGAATTCACCGACCAGCACCGGCAGCACCGGGACGATCAGTCCGATGCCGAGCATGTCGATGAAAACGCAGATCAGGACGAACTTCAGGCTGCCGGCCGGAGCGGGCGCTGGCGGGACTACGGGGCTGCTTGTCATGAACGGTCGGCCCCGGCGGGGGAAAAAAGGCGAAGGGCGTATCTTAACGCATTGTCATGGCGCGAAGCCACCTTGTGCAACGCCTCGTTGGGACAGCGCGTCGGCCTCCGGATTCTTGTGGCGGGGAATCCAGCGCAGCGTCACGTCAGGCAGTTGCGCGATCAGCGCGCGCGCCGTCGCGCGGTATTGATGCAGGCTTGGCGCTGCGGCATGATCGGCCGCGTTGACGTCATCGATCACCACCTGGCTGTCGCCGTAGACGGTCAACTGGTGCGACCGCGACCTGACAGCCGCGTCAAGGAGCGCGATCAAGGCGCGGTATTCGGCTTCGCTGCTGTTGCCGTGTCCCGCCGCCTGCGAGATTTCAACCAGCTCGCCGTCCGGTCCCCTGAGCACGGCGCCAATGCCGCAGCGGCCCGGATTGGGATGGGCCGACCCGTCGAACCAGGCGCGCCACGCGGTAGGAGGTCCGGCATGGCGCGCCTGCCTCAATGCGAGGGCAGCCGCTTTCCCGGCGCGCCGCGCATCCATCCGTGCCGCATCGGCGGCCCGCATGGCTTCGCGCCCGGCCACCAGGGCGGGCAGGCCGGAAGCGCCGGCCACGGCTTCGAGGATCTGGCGCAGCGCCAGTTCCTCGCAAACGCCGGACCTGGCGGCATGGCGCCGGCTGGCGGCACGTTCGGCCTTGTAAGCGACGCTAAGCAAGCGGGACAAATCAATCATCCCGCCAGCATAACCGGTTTCGCGGGGCCGATGACGCAGCCGTCCTCAATATCGGCGCGGATTGTCCGGCCGCCTGTCGCGCTCGTTACGCACCCCGTCGCCATCGCGGTCGGCGTCGAAGCGGTTGCGGATCCCGTCGTTGTCGCGGTCGCGGTCGTACTGGTCGGGCACCCCGTCATGGTCGCGGTCGCGCCGTTCCATGCGGTCCGGGATGCCATCGCGGTCGCGGTCGCGGTTGCGGCCATCATGGCGGTCCCAGCGCCCCGATTCCATGTACCAGTTACCGTCGCGCTGCCTCCAGCGCGGCTGCGAGTACACATAGCCCGGGCGCTCGACCAGCCACACGCCGGGAACCCATCCATGGCGCTGGCCGCGCCATTCCCAGTGGCCCGGTTGCCAGATGTATCCTTCGCGCGCACGCGGGATGCGCTCATAGCGTGGCGGGGGTGGCGCTAGCTGGACCACGTCGTAGCCGGACTGCCCGACCACCTGCCAGCCGCCGCGCTGAAGTCGATAGCCGTCGCGCTCGCGCACCCATTCGGTGGGCCGGAACTGCTGGCCGTAGCGCTCCGCTTCCCAGCGGCCGGACATCCACACATGGCGATCACCTTCCAAATTCCAGTAGCCTGGCGCCCATACATAACCGCGGCGCGGGGCCGGCACGCTTTCGAAGCGGGGCGGAGGCGGGGCCGAACCGATAACAATACTGAATCCCGTCTGCGCGAGCGACGGCAATGGCAGCGAAGCTGCTGCGCCGAGGGCGATCAAGGTTGCAAGCGTAAGTGTGCGTTTCATTTTGCGTCTCCGGTTAAAAGCGTACGATTTAATATATCAACGCAACCGGAGCGGCAGGGGAACTGAATCAAGTGCTTACAACTGACACACAATGTGCGGATGATTGGGTGTGCCAGCGAACATAGCGCGACGACGCGGCGCAGTCCTCCCAGGGCGGCATGCGCCGGTGTCGGGCACGGCGATGCGTGCGCCTTTCAAATGCGGTTCGCCAGCGCCTGGCGCAGGATGGCGAAGCCGCCCTCGTCGCGCAGCGACTGCCGCTTTTCCGCCGCGCTCATGCGTTTGGCGCTGACCACCACCACCTGCATCGGCCCCGTCATCGGAGCGCTGGCGCTGTGCGCAGCGCGGCTGCCGGAGCGCGCTTGTGGCGCGGTATCGAGAACGTAGGTGGCGGCGCAGGCCAGACCCAGGGTCACGACAAACGCTGCTTCCATGTGCTTGAGGATATCCACGATGATTCCTTTCATGTTTGGGTTTCAATGTGATCACTTTAGACATGCGCCGGTGCGCCCGCCAGCAGCGTGCGACGAGTGGGCGATTTGGCGGAGCGGAGGGCAAAAAAAGGCGATAAACGGAATGCGCCGGCCGCACGCCTGCAGCGCTTGCCGGAAACCGGAACAGAAGGGTAAACCGGCGTTTGATGCACGCCTTGCCTGGCGTTCTAGCATGGCATGATCGTGAAGGGTGAGCCGCTTCCCGCGCCTGCGATGGCGGGGGCGCGCACGCTTGCGCGTGCAATGTAAAGCCCGCCTGCCCCTGCTAGAATCGGCCTGAACAGGGCGATTGGCGGAGCCGGGCCGTGCGGATTGACTAAACAGGAGTCAGATATGTTCCAGATGTTTGGATTTGACGGCGTCAAATGCCCCCGCTGCGAGCACAAGAACGCCGACAAGTCCGGTTACTGTGCGCAGTGCGGCCTGACGCTCGGCGCCGCCCCCAACCGGCCCGTGCTGCGCGAGAACCGCTGGATCGCGGGCGCGCAGGAGCTGGCCTTGTTTTTCGGCGTGCGCGAGCTGTCATCCATGTTTGCCCGGCCGCTGCGGGTGCCGCCGGCCACGCGTGCCTTCATCCTGCAAGACGACAAGGTCACCGAAGTGCCGCCTGGCGACTACGAGGCCGGGCGGTTTTTCGCGCGTCTGCCTGAGCTCGAGCGCAGCGGCCATGGCGAGGTCCTGATTGCGCGCAGCGCGCCGCTGCCGGTCGAGTTCTCGTTCGACGACCTGCACAGCGCCGAACACCTGCAGGTGGCGGCCCGCTTCACGGTCGCGGTCGCGATCGGACAGGTTGCCGCCTTCGCCCGCCATTTCATGGCCTTGCCGGGCAGCGTCACGCACGAGCACCTGCGCGAACTGCTGGCGCCGTCGGTGCGCCAGCTCGCCGCGGAATTCATCGCCAGCCGCACAATCCGCGACATGGCCAGCAACCAGGAGCTGCGCCTGCAGCTGGACGAACGCCTGCAAGGCGCGCTCAAGATACGGCTGGAACAATACGGACTGGCGGTGAGCGCGGTCGACACGCTCGCGCTGCGGCACGACAAATACGACGCGAGCAGGGAGCGCATCGGCACCTTGTGGCTCGTTGCAGGCGAGCGCGAGGCCAAGCTCGAGCATGCCCGGCAGCTCGACCAGTTGTACAGCGCCGCCGAATGGCAGCGCATCGAGCGCGAGGAACAGGAAGGCAGGCAGCGCCACCGGCGCGCCGAACTGCGCCAGGACGAAAGCGTGGAACGCGCCGACCTGTCGCTGCGCAATTCCGAGCGGCTGCATGCAATCCGCGCGCGCGAGATCGACCTGTACAGCCGAATTGTCGACGCCAGGACGCGCAAGCAGGCCATCGAACAGGGGGCCGGGGACGTGCTGGTCGAACTGGAACACGAGCTGGCCAAGAAGGGGGTGGCGCGCGAAGACGAGTCGCTCGCCTGGGCGCACCTGCGCCAGCTGGCGCAGATCCGCATGCGCACCGAGCTCGAGATAGCGCAGCAGGAGGCGCTGGAAGCGCGCCAGCTCGCACAGCAGCGCTTTGCCCACCAACTGCTGCAGCAGCAGATCGAGAACAAGATCGCACAGGCGCTCGGGATCGAGGACGAGTCGCACAAGCGCGCCGAGCTGGCGCGCCTGCGGCAAAGCCAGGCCGAGGCCGCCGGGCGCGAACATGAGCTCGAGGCCGAACGGCACAAGGAGGCATGGCAGTCGCTGGCGTTGGCCAACGCGGCGCGCAAGCGCGAGGCCGAGCGCGTGCAGGAATGGGAAGACCAGCTCGCGCTCGAACGCCAGCGCGAGCTGCTGCGCGCCGACATGCTCAAGGACAGCGGCGCCAAGGCCGAGGCCGAGGAGATCAACCAGAAGATCGAGGCCATGCGCCGCACCGGCTCGCAGGCCGAGGCGCTCGCGCAGCATGAAAAGCTGCTGCGCACGATCGAGGCCGACGCGGTGCATGCGCGCAATGTACAGCAGATCGAACTCGAGGCGCAGGAGAAGCTGCACGCCATGATGCAGCGCGAGCACGAAGCCCAGTGGCAGCAGGAGCTAAGGCGGCTCGAACTCGCACGCGAAGAAAAATTCGCACAGCTTGCGCATGGCGCCGAACTGGCCCGCATCGACATCGCGCGCGCCGAAGCCGTCGGGGCGCTGGACGACACCGCCAAGGTCGCGCTGGCGGCCGCGCCGAATGCCGCCGCGCTGGCCGACTTGCTCAAGACGCAAGTCCACTCAGCGATGAGCCCCGAGCAGTTGCAGGCCCTCGCAAGCGTGGTTGGCGCCGCCAACAGCGTCACGCCGCTGGATGCGGCGCGCATGGCGCAGGAACGCGCCGGGCACGAGCGCCAGCTGCGCGAGGCCGAAGTCGACAAGGACCGCAGTCACCAGCTCGGCCTGCTCAAGCTGCAAAACGACGTGAACAAGGCTGCGCTGGGTGCGCAGTCGCAGCTGGGGGTGGGCCTGGCGCACGGAAAATCGGGGTCTGTCCCCGATTTCCCGACATCGGGAAATCGGGGACAGACCCCGATTGTTTCGGGTGGCGCCCGGCGCGCCTGCGCGAACGGCCATGTGGCGCGCCCCGACGATCAATTCTGCGCCCAGTGCGGCGCCGCGCTGGAGCCGTGACGGGACAGATGCAAACGGCCAGAGACAAGCTTCGCGAGCTGCGCGCCCTGCACGAGGACGGCCTGTTGAGCCTGCAGGAATTCGACAGCCGCAAAAATGCCATCCTGGATGCGGAATACGCGCCCCCAGCCAGCCGCGGCACGCCGCCGCGCGCCAGGCAGGGCACCGAAATCGGCCTGATGACAGGGCAGGAGATCGGGCCGCAAAACCGGCGCTACCGGCTGGAACGCCAGATCGCCCAGGGCGGCATGGCCCAGGTATGGCAGGCAACGGACCTGGCCACCCACGCCGAACTGGGGCACAGCGCCATGGTCGCGCTCAAGATACTCGCGCCCCAGCTCACGCAAAGCGCCAGCCACGCCAGGCTGCTGATCGAGGAGGCGACCCAGGCGCGCCGCCTGGCGCACGAACATATCGTGCGGGTCTATGAATGGGCGCAGGACCCGGCCACCGCGAGCTACTTCATCATCATGGAATGCCTCGAAGGCGAGGATCTCGACAGCCTGCTGGCGCGCGAAGGCCCGCTGCCGTTCGAGCGCGTCGAGCAGTTGCTGGAGCCGGTCGCCGAGGCGCTGCAATACGCGTGGAACAAGCACACGCTGGTCCACCGCGACATCAAGCCGGGCAATGTCTTCGTCACCAGCAAGGGCGAAGTCAAGCTGCTCGATTTCGGCATCGCCGCCCGTGCCCGCAGCAGCGCAAGCGGCGTCGGCCTGGAGGCGCCGGCCACGTCAGGCACGGCCGGCTACCGTGCGCCGGAAGCGGGCACGCACCAAAGCCGCCCCGGCCAGGCGCTCGACGTGTACGCGGTGGCGGTCATGATCTACCAGATGGTGGAGGGGAAAGCGCCGTTCGATGGTCTGCGCGCGGCCGGCCACTCGCCGTCGATGCCGGCCGCGCTCACCTTGCGCCAGTGGGAAGTGCTGCAGCGAGGCTTTGCATGGAACCCCGGGGAACGCCCGGCAAGCGTGGCGCAGCTGCTCGACGAGATGCGCGGCGCGCTCGGTCCCACGCCGCAGGAACTGGCGGCGCAGCAGGCCGGTGCGCGCGCCGCGCAGGAAAGTCGCCTGAAGCAGCTGGCCGCGCGCCGCAAGGCCGAGGCCGAGGAAGCGGCGGCTGCCCAGCTGCGCCAGGAGATGCAGCGCAAGGAGCGCGAGGCGGCCGGGCGCGCCGAGGCCGAGGCGGCCAAGCTGCAACGCAAGGAGGCGCTGCGCCGCCAGTTGCGCGAACGGCGCGAGGCCGACGCCGCCAAGGCGCGCCTGGCACAGGAGGAGCAGCAGCGCAAGGCGATGCAGGCCAAGGCCGCCGCAGCCTATCGCGCCGAGCAGCAGCGTGCGCGCGCCGAACTGGCCGCGCGCAATGCGGCCGAACTGGAGGCGCTGATGCCGCTTGCGACCAGTCCCACCGCCGACAGCGAAGGCGTGTTGCGCGACCGCTTCCGCGACGGCAGCGGCAAGGGGCCGGAGCTGGTGCTGATTCCGACCGGGCGCTTCCAGATGGGTTCACCGGAACACGAGCGCAAGATCGCGATCCAGGCCGGGTCGCAGAAAGCCTGGGTCGAGCGCGAGACGCCCCAGCACTGGGTCGGCATCGAGCAGTCGTTCGCGCTGGGGCGCTATCCGGTCAAGGTGGGAGAGTGGCGCCAGTTCGCAGGCGCCACCGGCTGGCAGCCGCAGGGCGACCTGAACTGGAATGCGCCTGGCTTTGCCCAGAGCGACGAGCATCCGGTGGTCGGCGTGAGCTGGCACGACGCCCAGCAGTACCTGCGCTGGCTGAGCGACCAGACCGGCCAGGCCTACCGTCTTCCCAGCGAGGCCGAATGGGAATACGCCTGCCGCGCCGGCACCCGCAGCGCGTTCAGCTTCGGCGACGAGATCGACACCAGCCTTGCCAATTACGACGGCAACTACAGCTACAACGGTAGCCCAAAGGGCGTGTTCCGGGGGGGCACCACGCCGGTCGGCGAGTTCGCGCCGAACCCCTGGGGCCTGTTCGACATGCACGGCAATGTGTGGGAATGGGTGCAGGACGTGGTGCACGATAACTATCAGGGCGCGCCGCTGTGCGGCAGTGCATGGGTCGAGGGCGGCGACCAGAGCCGGCGCATGCTGCGCGGCGGCTCCTGGCTGTACAACCCGCGCTACCTGCGCTCGGCGCTGCGCAACGGTTTCTCGGCTTTGCTCAGCAACGACATTGTCGGCTTTCGGGTGGCGCGCGACCTGGTTTGAACGATCTGCGTGGAACTTTCAGGCCGCTGGGGGCCACTAACGGTGGTGTGTTGACGTGTTTGAAAGGGCCGCCATGAAAATCCCGCAAGATCTGCGTATTCCAGCCATTGTTTTCACCCTCGAAGCTGCCCTGCTTGCCGGGCTGGCACTGGTGTTCCTGGTGCTGCTGCCGGGCTCCTGAAAACGTTTGGCTGTTGCGCCCTACGTGACGCCCGCGCCGATGCTATTGCGGGCGCTGGCCCGGTGATGCTCGATGAAGGCTTCGGGATACGGGTCGGCGGCAAAGCGCACGTGGCGCGCAAGCTGGCAAAGCTTGTCGAGCGCGGTCGCGGGGCTGAGCGGCGTCTCGTTGCCGCTGGCCGGGTCGAGGTGCCAGAAGCCGCCATGCTGGTGATACAGCAGTGGCAGCACGGCCGCGTGCGGTTCTGACGGAAAGGCGGCTACCGGAAAACCAGGATGGCGCTCCGGCTCCAGGAAATAGAAGCATTCGGCCTGCGCGCCCTGGTCGGTGCGGTGCATGATCACGCCATTCGGTAACAAGGCGCTGACGCTGAGCACGACAATGCCCTTGATGCTGGCGGTCAGTTCGATCTTCATGCCCAGCCGCAGCGGTACCGGTTTCCCCTTGCCGGGCCAGACCCCGTCGAGCAGCAGGCCGTAGCGCGACACGTCTTCGATCTCCATCCCCCGATTGCCGCGCCGAATCAGCGCGTGCCGGCCCGACAGGCGGCGCGTCAGGCCCTGGCGGTCCTGCCCGTCCTCGCCAAAATGGGTCAGCAGCACATCGGCCTCCGGCTCGACTTCTTCGAAGCGGCCCAGTACGCATTGGTCCAGCGCGAACAGACGCACCTGGCGCTGCGAACCGGCGTCGGGCGCGGCGTTGACGAGGCAGGCGGCGCGGCTTGGGTGCGGGTGCGGCGCGGTATGCTCGGGCAGGTCGATTTCGATCAGGTCCTCGTCCCAGGCGATGGTGGAAAACCCCATGTCGATCTTGCCCGCGCCGGGATCGAGGTTCAGGTGGGCGATCGAGGCGTTGCGTGCGCTCACGTCGATGTCGAGCCGTCCGCCTCCGCTGGCGGCGTTGACCTTGGCGATCGAGGCGTCGTCGGCCATCACGCGCACGTTCTTGTGCGTGGACAGGAAAGTCTGGTGGATTTCGGTGAGCGTGGCGTCCGCGCGCGGCACCAGGATGACCAGCGTGCAGACCCACTTGTGGCTGATGCGCTCGTCGACCTGGCTGTTCAGCTCGACCTCGATCTGGTACTGGCCGTGTTCCTTGTCGCGCGAGGAGAAGGCGATGAACAGCGGGCGCCATTCGCCGCGCAGGGTGCGCACGAACGAGTGGCGCGAGCCGCCATTGGCGATCAGGGCCGACTGCAAATGCATGCTGACCCGCGCGGCGCCATCGTACGGCATGCCGCGCAGCTCGACCTTGATGGCCTGGCGCCCGCCGGCGGCGCGCGGATCGAAGCCGCTGATGTGCAGGTGAGGACGCACGGGCGCCACCGGCTGGGGACAGGCGAACGAGGCCGCCGGCCCGCAGCTTGCCGGCCGCGCGCTGCGCAGGGCGCTGATCAGGTCGAAGCTCGATTGCGGCGGCGCGCTCTGTGCGTGACCGTTGGTGCAGGCCGATTCCCCCGGCATCACCCATAAGGTGCAATGCGGATGCATGGGGTTGCTACATCTTTTCATGGCGCCTCGCGCGTTGGTGTATGTGCAGACATTACGCGTTTTTTCGACATGGCGGCGATTCGGCGTCAGGCGAGCGCCACGTTACATCGGCAGCGAGCGGCGCCGCCCCTGGCGCGACGCGCAGCACGACGGCGCTGATGTTGTCCATGTGCAAACCCGCGGGTGGTCTGTCCTGTATCTCGTCGAACAGCGCCTGCCCCATGGCGCGCGCGCTGTCGCAGCGCTCGAACAACGCCGGCCAGCGCCCGACCCAGGCGTAGGGATCGGTGCAGGCCCAGAAGCCATCGGTGGCGAGCAGGTAGGCCGCGCCCGGCTGCAGTTCGAGCGCGCGCCGGTCCGGCAAATGGCACAGGTAAGGCGGCAAGTTCAAGGGCGACAGCTCGTACAGCGGCGCGCTCAGTTCGGCCGGATTGGCCAGCGCATTGCCGAGTATGAAGGCCTGCGAAATCTGGGATGAAGACGTTCCGTGCACCTGGCGCCACCAGGTCTGCTCGTCCAGCAGGCCGGCCATGCCGAAGGCGGTGGCCGGCACATGGTCAACCGTCAGCGGCGCGACCTGGCCACAATTGACTTCATACAGGCGCGAGTCGCCCACGTGATACAGCAGCGCCGGCAGGCCCGGCCGCAGTTCGAGCATGGTCAGGGTGGTGCCGGGACGCTTGCCGCCGCACGCAGCGCTGTCCTGGGCGAAGTGCAGCTGCAGGCTGGTGTGCAGCGCGTCGAGGCGGCCAGCCAGCTCTCCCAGGCTGGCGCAGGCGGGCATGCCGAGCAGGCCGGCGACGACCGCTTCGGCCGCCTCGCGCGCGAAGCCGTGGCCGCCCATGCCGTCCAGCACGGCCAGGCGCGCGTGGCCCTGGGGCCAGCCGCTCACGCGCTGGTGCTGTTGTTGCTGGTCGCGCATGAAAACGGCACGACCGTGCGTGTCGATGAGCAGGAAATTGTCCTGGTTTTCCAGGCGCGACTGCGGATCGGCCGCAGCGCGCGTGCACGCCGCGACATCGAGGCCGGGGCCGAACTGAAGGCTGTCGAGCGCTGAGGTCATGGGCACAGCATAGCCCAAACGCCGCTGTTTCTAAACTACGATCAGATGGGGGTTTCCCGCTTTGCTGTGCCAAGCGTGATGGCGTTGACGATAACGCAAGCACCGGCCGCCAGGAACGCGGCGCGCACCCCGAAACGGTCTGCCACCCGGCCCCAGACCAGGCTGCCTGCGGTGTAGCCGCCGGCCATCACGAACAGGTAGATCGACAGGGTGCGCGCCCGTATGGCGGGCGGAAAGGACGACTGGGCCGCCGCGTTCAGGGTCGTGACCACGCTCGACCATGCCATGCCGCCGAACACGATCAGCGGCACCAGCACCAGCAGCGAGCGGGCAAACGGCATGATCATGAGCATGGCGCCATACACCAGCAGGGCGCCGGCCAGCAGGCGTGTCTTGTCGAGCCTGGTGCGCAGGCTGGGCAGGAAGAACGCGGCGCACACGGCGCCCGCGCCAAGGCTGCCCATCAGGGTGCCGAACACGCTCGAATCGAGGTGCAGCACGTCGCGCACGAACACCGGCAGCAGCGCCGCGAACGCGATGGTGGCGAAAAAGACGGTGCCCACGTTGAACAGGATGTGGCGATAGCGCTCCGAGCCGAAGGCGGTAAAAACGCCGGTCTTCAGGCTGTGCAGGATATCGGTCTCGGTCACGGTGCTCGGCTCGCGCTCCTGCATCCACGACCAGTACACTGTGAGCAGGCCGACGAACGAGAGCGCGTTGACCAGGAACAGCGCGCCGGCGCCGATCCAGTTGAACAGCAGGCCCCCAAGGGCCGGGCCGACGATGGCGGCCACGCTGTAGCTCATGTTGTTGAGGGTGGCGGCCGCTTCGACCTCCTCGGGCGCGACCAGCCCCGACATGGCCGCCTGCCAGGCCGGCCACATGAAGGCCGATCCGGTGCCCAGACAAAACGTGAGGGCGAGCACGGGGCCGGCCGACGCCTTGCCCGTCATGACCAGCAGGGCCATGGCGCACGCGCACAGGGCCATGAAGCTGTTACAGCAAAACAGGAACTTGGGGCGGTCGACCGCATCGGCGACTGCCCCGGCGAACAGCGCGAACAGGAAGATCGGAACGTAGGTGGCGGTCTGCACCAGGGTGGTGGTCGAGGCCGAATGCGACAGCGAGGCAATCAGCCAGGCCGACGCAAAGGTTTGGGTCCAGGTGCCGAGATTGGAAATCAGGTTGGCGGTCCAGAGGCGCCGGTAGCGCGCATGCCGAAGCGGCAAGGACAAAGGTACCCTCGGGCGAGCGGGCGCCGGAAGCGGGACGGACAAACCATCTTTGGGCATGCAGGCACCGGATTGTCATCAAACCGGCCTCAGGGGGGAGAGCGACAGTGTAGGACTTTATAGTGCAAGGCGTCAACATTTATGCGTGCGCGGCGGCGTCACGTATGGTATTTTTGCAGCATTGCCTCGCAACGGATGAGCATGCAAATACGCAGCATTGAAGAGCGCGATTTTCCGGCTGTGGCGCGCCTGTTGAGGGTGCTGGCCAAGCAGTTCATCGTGCACGAATCGACGCCGGAGGGCGCCTCGACCTTCCTGCGCGAAAACGACGAAACGGGACTGCGCGGCTTCGCCGCGAACGGGTGTGCGTACTACGTGGCCGAGAGCGGCGGCGCGATCGCCGGTTTCATTGCCGTGCGCGAGCACAAGCACCTGTTCCACCTGTTCGTGGCGACTCAATGGCAGCGCCAGGGCGTGGCCCGCAAGCTGTGGGAGGTGGCGCGCCGCGCCGCGCGCGATGGCGGCAACGACGGTGTCTTTACGGTCAACTCGTCCAACTACGCGCTACCGGTGTACGAGGCGATGGGCTTTGAACGCAGCGCGCCGATGCAGTGCCAAAAAGGGCTCTGTTTCAATCCGATGCAGCTGCTTGATTCCGGTCAGGTGTAAAAAAAGCGAAACCGGGGTCGGGGTTTTCACACCCCCGGTTCCGCTGTCCTGCGCAGCCTCTGCTTAGCGGTCGTATCCGTAACCGCCGTACCGGTCGTCACGATCACGCCAGTGGCCGCGATGATGACCATGGCCGCGGCGCGGCGCCACATAGATCACCTCAGGCTCGCGGTAGTAGCGGGCAGGCGCCGTGTAATACACCGGGTAGCTGCGTTGCTCGACATACACCGGCGCTGGCTCGTAGCGGCGGTTGTCATAGTAGCCGCGATTGTCGGAGTAGCCGCGATTGTCGTAGTAAGCGCGCGTCTGGTAGGAGTTGCGATCGCCGCTGCTGACCGCGTTGCCCACAACGGCGCCGAGCACCCCGCCGACGAGCGCACCATCGCGCCCGCCCGTGTTGTGGCCGATCGCCGCACCGATGACGGCACCCACCGCTGTATTGACGCCGCGATCGCTCGCCATGGCCGTCGATGAGAAGACCGTGGCGGCCACCATCACCGCACCCAAGCATTTAATGTTCAACATGGCGTTTCCTTTTGCCTCAGCCAAGACCGGAATGATCACATAGGCGCCGGGGCATGAGATCACTATAGCGTGTGCCCATCGATTCGCCACCGTTAATACAGACGCTTACAACTATGCAGTTTGCTGCAACATTCAGCCGCGGCGCTGCGCTTCCCAGTCGGCCCTTAACAGGCTGTACATCTTGGCATCGCGCATTTCCCCGTTGGTGAAAAATACGCCGCGCATCGTGCCCTCATAGGCAAAGCCGCATTTCTGCGCGACCCGTTCCGAACCGATATTGTCCGGAGCCATGAGCAGTTCCAGGCGGTTGTAGGTGTGCGCGCGAAACAGGTAGTCGCACAGCATGCGCGTGGCCTCGGTGGTGTAACCGCGTCCCCCCAGCGCCGGGTCGAACAGGCGATAGCCGACTTCGCGCGCGACCGGGGTGCGGCTCTTGAAATGGGTGATGGTGCCGACAATGTTGCCGCTCTTGTCTTCGATGACGTACTGCTCGCGCTCGTCGGTCACGAAGGCGCTCAGCGCGAACTCCTTGCGAATCGCCTCTGGCGACTGGAACTGGTACGAAAAGTATTCCCCGCGCGAGGGCAGGTCGTTCAACAGCGCGATGAAGGTGTTCAGGTCGGCTGCCACAACGTGCCTGACCGTACATAGTGGACCTTTGAGCATAGTTATCCCGCTTCTTGTCGAATTCTCAATGGTAAATGAAAACGGCCAATCAATCCATGCTGTGGTAGGGTGGAATCAACGCCTGCGCCGCCATGGCCAGCATCGCTGCCAGCGCATGATTTGCGCCTTGCAGAGCGCCATCTTCGCCCCATCTACCGGGTTCTTTCCTTTTTCCGGATATTGCATGCCCCCGCGCCGCGTCATCCTTACAGTCGTGACCCTGTGCGCGCTGCTGCACTTGTACATCGGCCTGCGCCTGTTGCCCGCCATGCCACTGGGCTCGTCCGGCCTCGCGGCCGGGGTCGCGCTACTGGTCGCGTCGGCCTTGCTGGTGCCGGCCGGTTTGCTCGTGTCGCGCGTGAAGCAGACGCGCTGGTCGGATCGGGTGGCCTGGGCCGGCCTGCTGGCGATGGGCCTGTTTTCATCGCTGCTGATTCTTACCCTGCTGCGCGACGTCACGCTGGCCTTGCTCGCTGCAATTGGCGCGGGGCGCGAGGCGATCGACAGCGGCAGCGCCATCGGCGTGCCGGTGCTCGCGTTCGCGGTCACGCTGATCGGCCTCGTCAACGCGCGGCGGGTGGCGAAGGTGGTCGAGGTCGAGGTGCCGATCGCCGACTTGCCAGCCGCTTTCCATGGCTACTCGATCGTCCAGATCTCCGACATCCACGTCGGACCCACCATCAAGCGCGGCTACCTGAACGCGATTGTCACCAAGGTCAACGCCTTGCGCCCAGACGCGATCGCCATCACCGGCGACCTGGTCGACGGCAGCGTGCACCGCCTCGCGCTGCATACCGCGCCGCTGGAGCGCCTGTTCGCGCCGGACGGCACTTTTTTTGTCACCGGCAATCACGAGTACTATTCCGGCGCGGAGGAATGGATCGCCGAAATGCGCCGCCTGGGGCTCACCGTCCTGATGAACCAGCACGTGCTGTGCGAGCGCGACGGCGAGGCCCTGATGATCGCCGGCGTGCCGGACTTCATGGCCCATCACTTCCACGAATCGCACCGCAGCGACCCGCACGCGGCGGCGGCCGGCGCACCGGCCAATGTCAGGGTCCGGATCTTGCTCGCGCATCAGCCGCGCAGCGCGGAAGCGGCGGCCGACGCCGGCTTCGACCTGCAGTTGTCCGGGCACACCCATGGCGGCCAGTTCTTGCCGTGGAACCTGTTCGTGCCGCTGCAGCAGCCGTTCACGGCCGGCCTGAACCGCCTGAGCGCCCTGTGGGTGTACACCAGCCGCGGCACCGGCTACTGGGGGCCGCCGAAGCGTTTCGGCGCGCCGTCCGAAATTACCCGGGTGCGTCTGGTACCGGCTTAGGAAAGCGTAGCGCCGGCTAAGGGTTGGCGGTGGAAAATTGTTTCCAGATGCGCTATTGTGTGAGCCCGTCGAAAGGCTTGCGCCACCTTGCCGCGCGCTCACACATCAAAGGACCCGCCCATATGAATCCAGGTTTGAAAAAAGCGCTGTGCTGCACACCCCTGCTGACTCTGCTCGCCGCCGGCATGCTGGGCACGAGCGCACTCGCGGCCACGCCGGGCAACGATCCGGCCGCGCTGGCGCAGATTCGCGACAGCGCCATGAAGAGCGACTGGGCCTATGAGCGCCTGGCCGACATGACCGATCTGATCGGCCCGCGCCTGTCCGGTTCGGCCGGCGCCGCCGCCGCGGTCACGCAGGTGGCCGACGCCATGCGCAAGCTCGGCGCCAGCGTCACGCTGCAGCCTGTCAAGGTGCCGCACTGGGTGCGCGGGGCAGAGACGGGCGAGCTGGTGGAATATACCGGACGCCCGGCCGGCATCGCGCAGCGCGTGGTGCTGACCGCGCTTGGCGGCTCCGGTGCCACTCCGGCCGCAGGCCTGACGGCGCAGGTGCTCGTGGTGCGCAGTTTCGACGAGCTCAAGGCGCGAGCGGCCGAGGTCAAGGGACGCATCGTGCTGTTCGACGTCGAGTTCGACCAGGCAATGGCCGAGCGCGGCCTGGCGGGCAAGGCCTACGGGCAGGGCGCGCAATATCGGGTTGCCGGTCCCAAGCTGGCCGCGGAGATGGGCGCGGCGGCGGCACTGGTGCGCTCGGTGGGCGGTGCCGACTTCCGGATTGCCCATACCGGCGCCAGCGGCCTGCTCGATGGCGCGCGCATTCCCGCCGCTGCGGTCTCGACCGAAGACGCATTGCTGATGAGCCGCCTGTCGGCGCGCGGCCCGCTTTCGATGCACATGACGCTCACGCCGCAGGTCCTGCCCGACGCCGACAGTTTCAACGTGATCGCCGACTGGCCAGGCACCGACAAGGCCGATGAAATCGTGATCGTGTCAGGCCACCTCGATTCGTGGGACCTGGCCACCGGCGCGCACGACGACGCCACCGGCGTGGCCGGGGCCATGGCCGTGATCGACACGCTCAAGAAACTGAACTTTCGTCCGCGCCGCACCATTCGCATGATCGCGTGGATGAACGAAGAAAACGGGGGGCGTGGCGGCAGCGCCTATCTGGAAGCGAACAAGGGCAAGGTCGACAAGCACATCGCGGCCATCGAAAGCGACGGCGGAGCAGGGCGTTCATTCGGCATGCAGGCCAGCGTCGGGCCGCAGGCGGTCAAGCTGTTTGCGCCGCTGCAAGCCGCGCTGCTGCCGATCGGCGCGCACGTGTTCCGGCGTGAAGATGCACTCGGCACGGGCGATTTGCACGGACTCGAGCAGGCCGGGGTGCCCAGTTTTTCGCCACTGATCGATACATCGACATACTTCAACTACCATCACACCGCCGCCGACACGCTCGACAAGGTCGATCCGGACAACCTGCGCCGGCATGTGGCCGTGATGGCGACCATGACCTGGTACCTGGCCAATATGGACCAGCCGATCGGGCGCGCGTTCAAGTAAGGGGAAGGTTGAAGGCGGGGAGTGTGTGGCGGTTGCGCGGTGAGTATTGGTGGGAATTGGTACTTGCCGCGGCTTGTTCTTGACCTGGTTGCCATTTAAATATCGGATCGTTGACTTGACTCAACCTGATATTTGGAACTAGTGATTAGCATATCGCTTACACTCACAGTAGACGCGAAAGGAACACGCATGACGGCTGTAAAATTAGCCGGCTTCTTTTTGTTTGCCCTGATCTGCCTAGCTTATGCAGGTAAAGCACACAGCAGTTATGTCAACTGCGCCGCCTGCCATCTCGACCCCGACCCCTACTCGGCGGCAAAGGATTACACCGAATATTTTGTCGATCGCCAACGCCAGCATTCGGTCGCGGTCGATTATCCGCCCACGTCCCCCGAGTATCGGCGCCCTACCGCGATCGACGCCGACATTACGTTTTTCGATACCAACGGCAATGGCCTGGTCGATCTCGATGAAGTCCAGCTGTTCGGCGTGACCGACAAGGTCGAATGTTCGTCCTGCCATCGCGAGCATGGCGACGGCGCGCCAGCGGTGCTGCCGAATATGTACCTGCGTATTGCCAACATCGGAAGCGCACTGTGCGCCATTTGCCACAAGATCTGACGCCCCCCGACAGTTGCTGCGAAGTAGGGCGGACGGCCCTAGAAATTCAGGCGCGGCAGATATCCGCCGGGAATAATGCCGAAGACGGACAGCACGATCATGATCAGCACGATGATGAAGAGAACGCGGACGATCTGCGCCACTGGCGACGGCAGCGGCAGCATGCTGACTAGCCACCATATGAGGCCAAAGATGACCAGGTAGACGATGAGGCTGATAATGATATTCATGTTCTTCTTCCTCGGGAGGCTGTTGATGAGTGGAGTATCAGCACAAGATATCGGAAAACCGATGAGATATCCGTACGGTACGGCACACAGCAACAGTGCCCAGGCGGTTGGGTCGCACTAAGCACGGCCCGTGCTTGATGCGGGCGAATCGACCCGGATCCCGCACGCATTGTGCGACCCTCGTCTTGCCCTTGCCTGGGTAAGCACGCGAAAGACCACCTTTGGCGGCACACCGTTCTTGAGCATGTAATCGGCAGCTTCAGCGGTGCGAGCATGCACCGGGCATCGCGCGTTGCGATGGCAGCAAGGGGAACTCAAGGCGTGGCGATATTGGATTGATGCCAGGGAGGCTGGCAATCAATCCGAAGCGAGGCTACTCAGTGACGGCGGGTATTGATGCTTGCGGCTGGCCAAAGGAAGTACGGCGCGCCTTGCTGCGTTCGACCAGTTCGAAGCCAGCCATGCCGACCAGCATCGCAACGACAAAGGCGATGCCCTTGCCGACCCCGGCGCCGATCAGCACGACCGCAGGGCCCGGGCAGACGCCAGCGAGGCCCCACCCGATGCCGAACAAGGTGCTGCCGCCAATCAAGCGGCGGTCGATTATGCGCGCCGTGGGCAACTGCAGCGGAAGGCCGAGCAGCGACGTGGACCTGCCTTTGAGTATGGCAAATGCAAGCAGCCCGACTGCGATTGCCCCGCCCATTACGAACGCCAGCGATGGATCCCACGCGCCAGCCAGATCGAGGAAAGCGAGCACTTTGGCCGGATTGGCCATTCCGGCAACGATCAGGCCGAGACCGAATACCAGCCCCGAAGCAAAAGCGAAGAAGATGTTCATGGCGACTTATGCTCCCAATAAATGACGAACCACGAAAACCGTCGCGAAACCGGCGGCCATGAAGCTCAGGGTTGCCACCAGTGAGCGCGGGGTGAGGCGCGCCAGCCCGCATACGCCATGACCGCTGGTGCAGCCGGAGCCGTAACGGGTGCCGACCCCGACGATGAGTCCGGCAGCGGCCAGCGTGACCCATCCGGTATCGATCCGGATCTCGGGCAAGTCGCCAAAGACGCGATACAGCAACGGCGCCGCGATCAGGCCGGCCACGAACGCCACGCGCCAGCCAATGTCGCCGTTCCTGGGACGCAGCAAGCCGCCGACGATGCCGCTGATGCCGGCGATGCGGCCGTTGAAAAGGGCGAACATGGCTGTGGCAATGCCAATTAGCACGCCACCTGCGAGCGACGCATACGGTGTGAAATTCATCCAATCAATCGACATTCATCTCTCCTAAGTCTTTGGGACAGTACAACTCATACAATGTCTTGAGCAGCGCCAGCACGTTCGCATCGGCCACCGAGTAATAAATGCGTTTGCCCTCGCGCCGGGTGACGACCAGGCCATCGATGCGCAACACACCCAATTGCTGGGACAGCGTAGGCTGGCGGATGTCCAGCAATTGCTCCAGCTCCCCGACCGACTTCTCGCCATGCGTTAGCTGGCACAGCAACAGCAGGCGGTCTTCATTGGCCATGACACGCAGCACGCTGGTCGCCTTTTGTGCGGCGACGCGCATCATGTCGATGTTGAAGCGTGTTTCGGTTTCCATTATGCAACTCCAAACTCTGCTTGACTACATTATATACGATGATATTATGTGATTCAATAGATTGATTGAGGATCCTGGAGAGTATCATGGACGCACAAGTTAAAGCATTTCACGACGCCACGACGGGCACCGTCAGTTATGTGGTGTACGACAAGACCGGCGGCCATGCCGCGCTCGTTGACCCCGTGCTTGACTACGAGCCCAAGTCAGGACACACAAGTACCTCGTCTGCCGACAAGCTGATCGCATTCGTGCGCGCACAGTCCCTCACAGTGGAATGGATACTTGAAACGCATGCGCACGCCGATCACCTGTCGGGCGCGCAATACCTGAAGCAGCACCTCGGCGGAAAGGTTGCGATCGGCGATCATATCCGGCAGGTGCAGGGCGTCTTCCAAAAGCTGTTCAACCTGGACGCGTTTGCCCCGGACGGAAGCCAGTTCGACCATCTGTTTGCGGAAGGCGAAACCTTTCGCATCGGGGCGCTGAGCGCACGCGCGATCTTCGTTCCCGGGCACACGCCAGCCGATATCGCCTACCAGGTCGGCGCCGCGGTATTTGTCGGCGACACCCTGTTCATGCCCGACGTCGGCACCGCCCGCTGCGATTTTCCGGGCGGCGACGCATGCACGCTGTACCGCTCGATTCGAACGCTGCTTTCGCTGCCCGGCGACACGCGTTTGTTCATGTGCCACGATTACCCGCCGGCCGAGCGCGATGCCGCTTGGGAAACCACGGTCGCGCAGCAACGTGCCCACAATGTGCACGTTCACGACGGCATTGGTGAGCAGGACTTCGTAGCGATGCGCCAGAAGCGCGATGCGGGGCTGGAAAAGCCGGTGCTGATCCTGCCTGCGATCCAGGTGAATATCCGCGCGGGCGCCATGCCGGCCGCCGAGAGTAACGGAATCACCTACCTCAAGATTCCCGTCAACGCACTCTAAAGGTGATTAACCCGAGCCTTTGATTTTGTTGATCTGGGCCGCTTGCGGCGCGTCCGCTGGAGCGATTGCTTATGCGACGGTCTAGACAATCGAAACAAGGTCATTCCGGACCTTCGTCTTTGTATAGTTAACGGGCGGGTACTCACAATGGTTTTGGAAGTACCACCACAGAAGCTGGCCTTCGGCCTTCAGAAGGGAGTCGCCGAACTGACCATAGGGGGCGAGCGTGATGCGAATCGGACCGTAATGAGACACGATGTGCTCAAACTTCATGCGGTTTGCTTTGGAGGTGGCATGGAGCCCTGCAGATGCGAGGTACCTCTGCCGGAAAGTACCCTTGGTTTGGCCGATATATACCACGTCACCTTCCCCTCTCAGGCGCGGAATTGGTCTATCGGTGCGCAGAACATAGACGATGTTTTTCTCTACGCCAGCTGTGGCATCCCCGTATACGTGCCTGAATGTAGCCTCATCGACTGAAGTAATCCGTTCCGGAAGGACTCGGAACAGCTCCAACGTCTCATAGAAATTATCTGCTGTCAGAAGCACATCGACACTCCTCTATTATGCATAACGCCCCAGTTAACCGGCGGCAACATGCGCAGCACGTTGATGTCCGGTTCGACATGGTAGCCGAAGTCAACTTCCACTCAAAACGGCATTGGGCCGAAAATCCTCGCTGACCTTGGTGTTCGCCCTGTTCATTGTGGTATTCCGTTCGCGTACATCGCCCTTGATTACTCGGGCTAGGGATAGGCCGCCGCACTAGGCGGTTTACTTGTTTCCCGTTGTGGTTCCGCCGCGCGAGCGGATAAGCCCAAGTTGCTACCGTTGAGCGGCTTCACGTGGTTCCCTTTCTGAGCAGCGAAACTAGGGCGAAACTAGGGGACACCCGCTTATCGATGCCTGACTTTTAGGCAGGCTCGAGCGTGCTTTGGGCTTCGTCGATAAGTGGGTGTCCCCTAGTTTCTGCCTAGTTTCTGGCTTGGCGTTTCTTTGACCACAAGCGTGCTCAAGCCGTTAAACCTTAGTCATTGGCCGTTTGGCAGTGTCCGCTTCGGGGCGAAGGACTAAACCGCGCGCGCGGTTTAGTCCTTCGGCCAAAAGCGGACAGTCGTCCTATCCCTCGCAAAAGCTTCATTTATATTATCATTTGGCACTTAGCCTGGAGAACCTCTCCGGCACAAGGAGATATTATGTTCAGTCATATAATGATTGGTTCGAATGACATCGAACAGTCAAAACGGTTCTACGACGCTGTGCTCGGAACGCTCGGGGCAAGCGAACCGTTTCGTAACCAGGCAGCTTCTGGTCACACCCGGCTCTTCTACCGGCATGAGGGAAGTACCTTTTGCATAAGTGAGCCGATCAATGGGGAAGACGCGACATGCGCGAACGGCGGCACTATTGGCTTCAAATGCAGCTCGCCTGAGCAAGTGCAAAAATTTCACGACACTGCAGTCGCGTATGGCGGCCAATCCATTGAAGACCCGCCGGGCCTGCGTGACGGCGCCATGGGAGCAATGCACCTGGCCTATGTTCGTGATCCAGACGGCCATAAGCTCTGTGCAATCTATCGTGCTAAATAATAAGCCCATCGATTGTATTTTGCGGCGATAAAACGAGGGCGAAACTAGGGGGCACCTGCTTTTCGATACCTACCTTTTAGGCAGGCTTGAGCGTGCTTTGGGCTTCGTCGATAAGTGGCGTCCCCTAGTTTCGCGGGGCTCTCCCATCGTTGGCATCTGCTTTTCGGTGCGCGTGCGCGCAAACGGATAGAATGGTAAAAAATATACGAGAAAGCTGCAATTGGAAAAACCTAAAGCGACGCGATTCTCCTTTTTCGCTTACCTCGCGCTTTCAATCGTTGCCCTCGCGGCGAACGCCCAGCAATCGACTTTGCCGAGTCCATCACGATCCATGTTCAAGTGCTCAATCGGTAAAACGGTGCTGTACACTGATGAGCCGTGCCTGGGTGCCGAACGAATCGATGTCGAACCAACGCGCGGCGTAAACAAGTACAGCGGTAAAGAAATTACTGGTCCGGATGTCGCCAACGAAAAAAGGCGTGAGTCCTTTTCGGCCGCTATTAAGCCACTTACTGGGATGAGCGATCGACAGTTCGCCGTTAAAATACGCCGCCACAGTCTCGCTGCTGCCGCCAAATCCGAATGCGCTACGCTCGACGTGAGTAATGCGCAAAGTGAAGCGGATGAGCGAAATGCAAGTGTCGCGACTAAGCCGATAATCCAACGTAACCTTCTCGCGCAACGCAAGCGATTCAAGGAACTTAAGTGCTAGAAGCAATGAGACCGACGAGCCCGGCGCACGAGTAGCCGCTATCGCTGCAGTACAAATAATGCAAGCCTTCCGGGTTGGCGGAATCTGCCGGAAAGAAACGCCTCGTGGCTACCGTTAACGTCCGTTAATGCTGCAATGCGGCCCCGACCGGCGAGCCAAGGGCCGACGGCAGCGCGAAACTTGGGGACACCAGCGCGAAACTAGGGCGAAACTAGGGGACACCCACTTTTCGATGCCTAACTTTTAGGCTGGCTCGAGCGTGCATTGGAGAAGGCCATGAAGCCGCCATATCTTATGCTTTTGAAAAATTATTCAAAGGCGCTCGACGTTAATAAGCCCGGAATTGTTCAATGAACTCGGCTGGGATGACCTGATTAATAACGGGAATTACCACAACACCTGTGCCATTCGCGTAAGCCTTTCGCTCATAAAATCCGGCATGCTCGTCAGCGGACGCATGGCGATCAAAAAGGGTCCGCACAAGGGAAAAATAATTGAACCAGGACAGGGTGCGCTGGCGAACATCTTGGCGCGGCCCTCAATGTTCGGCACGCCAGAAAAATTCAAGAATGGCAAAGTTGCGGAAAGAGCGATTGCGGGCCTGCGTGGCCTTATCGCATTTTTCAGGCTGCACCCAGACGTGGGCGACACGATAGGGCACATTGATCTTGTAGGACCCGGTGCATCGTCATGGGGAGAGCTTGTTTGTGCCGGTGCGTGCTATTGGCAATCCGGTGAAGTATGGTTCTGGCCGCTGCGATAGCGTTTGGCCAGCCTCGGCCGCCCAGCGCTCGGCAATGCATGTTCTTGGTGCCCGGAGCCGGAATCGAACCGGCACGCCCTTTCGAGCACGAGATTTTAAGTCTCGGGTGTCTACCAGTTTCACCATCCGGGCAGCGCGCGAGATTCTAGCACACGCGCAGCCCGGACAGCCTGGTTTTGCTCCGGCACGGCCTGTCCATCATGTCAATTAACTTGCTTTGGCTCATGCCCGAGATGGTGTAGCATTCGTGGCGGCGCCGGCCCAGGCTGTCATGTGTATGCCGGCGCCTTCGCAAAAAACCTGGGAAGAGAATTGAACATTACTATCAACGAGGAACTGCGTTCCTTTATCGATCCGCTTACGGCCAACGAACATGCTGCGCTCGAGCGCAGCCTGCTTGCCGAGGGCTGCCGCGACGCCCTGGTGCTGTGGGGCGACGTGCTGATCGACGGCCATAACCGCTACGCCATCTGCCAGCAACACGGCATTGAATTCAAGACGGTGCAAAACACGAGCTTCAGCTCGCTCGACGATGTCATGCTGTGGATGATCGACAACCACTTGGCACGGCGCAGCGTGTCGGACTTTCAGCGCGGCGTGCTTGCGCTGCGCAAGAAGGACATCGTCGCCGCCCGCGTTGCGCAGCGTGCCAGCGCACCGGAAAGTGCGCCTGCCGCGAGCGCGCCGGCGGTGCCTGAATCGCCGCCGTGGAACACGCGTGAAGACGTCGCGAAGGCGGCCCGCGTATCGAGCAATACCATTAGCCAGATCGAACGCATCCAGAAGGCAGCAACCCCGGAGCTGGTCGAGGCGGT
>Ga0207975_100087_pt1 | contig 85965 bp, 69 predicted proteins | sample LakWasMe91_HOW11_2_FD_183913 | JGI IMG/M metagenome (GOLD analysis project Ga0207975, IMG submission 183913) | Freshwater sediment methanotrophic microbial communities from Lake Washington under simulated oxygen tension - Sediment Metagenome... | ecosystem: Environmental > Aquatic > Freshwater >...
GAGAAATCGGGGTCTGTCCCCGATTTTTTGTCGTTGCTGCGCGCAACGTGGAATGGCTCAGTGGCCGCGCTTTTGCACCAGCGCTGTCCCCACCCCGTGCCGCTTGGCCTCGCTCACGGCCGTCACCGTGCCGTCGGCATTGAATACCAGCGCATTGGCCGCGCCAATCTCGCCGCCCCTGCCGCCCCACTTGTGGCCGAATTTTTCCAGCGCGAGCGCCTGGGCGCTGCCGGCGAACCCGGGTTCGATGTCGGTCACCGCCCCGTTGCGCGAGCTGATGCGCGGTGCATTGAGCGCCTGCTCCATCGGCATGCCGAAGTCGACATGATTGACGATGGTCTGCAGTACTGTCGTGATGATGGTCGAGCCGCCCGGGCTGCCGATCGTGAAGGCCGGCTTGCCGTTCTTGAACGCGATGGTCGGCGCCATGCTGCTGCGCGGGCGCTTGCCCGCTTCCGGCACGTTCGGGTGCGGTCCGCTGAAATCGAAATCGGTCAGCTCGTTGTTCAACAGGAAGCCGTAGCCGGGCACGGTGATGCCGCTGCCGCCCCACGATTCGATGGTGAAGGTGTAGGCGACGACGTTGCCGTCCTTGTCCGACACCGTCAGGTGGGTGGTGTGCGCGTTCTCGGCCAGCAGGCGCGCCGGTTGCGGGCGTATCGGCACGCTGACGTCGTTCTGGTATGGGTAAGGGTCGCCCGCCACCGCCTTGCCGCCGCTGTGCTCGAGGCTGATGGACTGGCGCCTGCGCGCGGCGTATTCCTTGCTCAGCAGGCCGGCCACGGGGGCGTCGACGTACTCGGGGTCGCCAAGGTAGGCGTTGCGGTCGGCGAACGACAGGCGGCTGGCCTCGAGGTAAAGGTGTTCGGCGGTGGCGCGCGGCATGGCCTTGAGGTCGTAGCCTTCAAGGATGTTGAGCGCTTCGCCGATCGTGACGCCGCCGCTGCTCGGCAGGGGCATGCCGTACAGCTCGTAGCCGCGGTAGGTGCTGCGTACCGGCTGGCGGATGCGCGCTTCGTAGTTGGCCAGGTCGGCCATGGTCATGCTGCCGGCACGTACTTTCACCCCCGGCGCCAGCGGTGGCGTGCGCACCGCAGCGACCATGGCGCGCGCCATCGGCCCTTGGTAGAAGGCTTTCTGCCCTTGCGCGGCAATCGCGCGGTAAGCCTTGGCCATGTCAGGATTGCGCAGCAGCGTGCCCACCGGCAGCGCCTTGCCGTCTTTTAGGTAGAGCGCGCTGGTGCTGGTGAACTGTTGAAATTTTCTTTCATTTTGGGCGATCATTCGATTCATTGTTTCACTGACCTTGAACCCTTTGCTGGCCACGCCGATCGCCGGCGCCAGCACCTGCTTGAACGACATGCTGCCGTAACGCTCGAGCGCGTCGTGCCAGCCGCGCACGGTGCCCGGCACGCCCACCGAGATGCCGCTGGCGACGGCGCTGCCGAAATCGATTTCCCTGCCATTCTCCTGGAACGCGGTGGGCGAGAAGGCGGCCGGCGCGCTCTCGCGGTGATCGATGGTGATGACGCGCTTGTCCTTGGCCAGGTAGATCACCATGAAGCCGCCGCCGCCGATACCGCAGCTGAACGGATCGGTCACGCCGAGCGTGGCCGCCGCCGCTACCGCGGCGTCGACCGCATTGCCGCCCTGGTTGAGGATGGCCAGCGCGGAGCGGGAAGCCTGTTCGCTGATGGTGGCGACGGCGCCGCCGGTGCCGGTCGCCATTGGCGGGCCGGCGTGGCTGAGCGGGGCGTACAGGACGATGGACAGGGCAAGCGCGCAGGCGAGCGTCCTGGCCGCCCCGCTTTTGCCGCTGTCGGCGCTCACGATGGTCATGCTGCAGGGGGAGGGTGGCAAAGGGGGAAATCGATTCATGAAGTACTCACTCGCAGGGTGACGGGATGATTCGGTGGCGCTTCGGACGCGCCGGGAAGGGGCGCTGCCGGGGACCTGTCCAGCGCAACGCTCAGTCCCTTGATGCGCGCCGAGGAAAACCTTGGGGCGCGCTCGGACAGCACAAAGGCTTCGTCGGCGCCGCCGTGCAGTGTGAAATGATACCTGAGCTCGCCGGCCCACACGCAGGTCACGCGCTGCGGGCAGCGGCTGTCGTTCACGCTGTCGAAGCGCAGCGACAGCGTTGGCGCGAGCGTGACGCTCTGTCCTGGCATCAGGGTGTAGGGCCCGCTTTTGACGGACTCGGCTGCCCCTGGTCCTGTGCAGGCGCCCAGGACGCCGGCTGCCGCGATCGTGCATAACGCGCGGATCGTTCTGCAAAGAATGGCCATGATGTGTCTTCCTGAACGCTGGCGGATGACAAATGATAGCAAACCGGACAGAACCAGGTAGCCGCAGGTGATTAAGTTCGCTTCCCGGGCGCGTATATTTTTCGCTTGTTTATCCCGGATCATTGCGGAAATGGCTAAAAATCATCGCCGGAAAGGAGATGGTTTACCGCATGCAAAAAGGCGCACACAAAAAAGGCGCCCGCAGGCGCCTATTGTTGGGGCAACGATGCCCGTTTTACACGAAAGCTGCGAGCGACACTTTCATTTTCTTGAGTGCGGCCGTTTCGATCTGGCGGATGCGCTCGGCCGATACGCCGAACTCGGCGGCCAGGGTATGCAGCGTGGCGCCGGAGCCGTCGTCGTTGGCCAGCCAGCGCGACTCGACGATGCGGCGCGAGCGCGGATCGAGCTTGGCGAGCGCCGTTTCCAGGCCTTCGGACTGCAGGCGCGTCACTTGCTCGGCTTCGAGCACCTTGGTCGGCTCCGACTGGTCGGACGACAGGTAGGCGATCGGCGAGAACTTGTCGTCCTCGTCGTCGGTGGGTGCTTCAAGCGCGATGTCGCGGCCCGACAAACGCGTTTCCATCTCGATGACTTCCTCGCGCTTGACGTCGAGCAGCTTTGCCAGCGCGTCGATCTGGGTGGGCGTCATGGCATCGAGGCCCTGCTTGTTGCTGCGCAGGTTGAAGAACAGCTTGCGCTGCGCCTTGGTGGTGGCGACCTTCACCAGGCGCCAGTTCTTCAGGATGTATTCGTGCATCTCGGCCTTGATCCAGTGCATCGCATAGGACACCAGGCGCACCCCCTGGTTCGGGTCGAAACGCTTGACGGCCTTCATCAGGCCGATGTTGCCTTCTTGAATCAGGTCGGCGTGCGGCAAGCCGTAACCGAGGTAGCCGCGCGCGATCGACACCACCAGACGCAGGTGCGACAACACCAGTTCCTGCGCGGCGCCGAGGTCGTTGTGCTCTTGCAGGCGCTTGGCGAGCGAGATTTCTTCGTCGTGGGTGAGCATAGGCAGACGGTTAACGGCCGAGATATAGGCATCGATATTGCCCAAGTTGCCGGTGAAACCGAGTCCCAGAGCACGATTGCTGGTCGGAACCAATGCGGATTGTGCGGACACCATAGTCATGAAATTCCTCGTTGAGTAAACAGTACTTTTATCGTCCGGTGCCACTGCGCGGCGCGCGTGGCTCGACTGTTACGGTTGTTACCTGACGCTGGCGGTGGGTTCATTTGCGTCCCCGCCACGCGAATTCATATATTAGCACTCTCTTGCGCCGAGTGCCAATCGCCCCTATATATGGCTTTGATAGAGTAATAATATTGCACCAAGGCAATTCAAAAGCAAACAGATTCCACTGTAAATGAGCGATGCGAGGCACACTTGCGGTACCTCAAACCCGGCCCTTGCTCCACAGGAATAAAGCTGAAGGGCTTGAGCCCGGCTTGATTTTGCCGGACAAGGTCAGGGTAGCGGAACCGCGCAAGGGGCTCCGTACGCTGACGCACGATGAAGCAGGGGCCTTCAGTCGAGGCGGGCGAGGTGGCGCTGGACCGACAGCAAGGCGCCGGCCAGGCCGAGCCCGGCGCTCAGTGCCAGCAGCGCGCCGATCCCGAGCGGCGCGAGCGGCGCCAGCTGGAACTCGGAGGCGTACAGGCGCGCGAACTGGGCGATGGCGCTGTTGAGCGGGTTCAAGGCGAGCGTGACCGCGCCGAGCGCGACTGCGCCGGCGCACAAGCCGAGCAGGGCGCCGGTGTAGTAGAAGGGACGGTGGATGAAGCCGTCGGTCGCGCCGATCAGCTTGGAGACGGCGATTTCCTCGCGCTGGGTCAGCACCTGCAGCCGGATGGTGTTGAACACCACCGCCACCACCACCATGCCGAGCGTGAGCGCCAGCAGCAGCAGCACCAGGCGCAGCACGCCGAGCAGGGCGGCCAGGCGCTTGACCCAGGCCGAGTCCACCTGCACCGTGTCCACGCCGGGCAGCGCGCGCAAGCGGGCTGCAATGGCGTCGATGCCGGCCGCGTCGGCGGCGCTCTTGAAACCGTCGAGCTTGAGCACATAGCTGTCCGGCAATGGATTTTCGCCCAGCGTGGCCAGCACGTCGCTCAGGCCGCTCTTGCTCTTGAGCGTGTCGAGCGCCTGCTCGCGCGGCACGAACAGGATCGCCGCCTTGTGGCCCTTGAGCGCCGTGCGCACCGCGGGCGCCAGCGCGCGCGCCTGCTCGCGCGTGGCCGAAGCGTTCACGAACAGGCTGATTTCGGGATCGACCGAGAGTTGTTCGGACATGGGGCGCACGTTCTCGAGCAGCGTCAGCCCGGCAAACGGCAGCGCCAGCGCGATGGCCACCACCACCACGTTGAACAGGAAGCTGCCGGGCGCCTTGCCCACGTGGCCGAGCGCCGCGCCGAGCGCGAACCGGTGTTGACGGAACCAGCTTTTCATGCGGCGCCTCCCACGGTCTGGCCATGCTCGAGCTGGATCACGCGCGCCGCGCCGTCGAGCACCTGCTCGTCGTGGGTCGAGATCATGCAGGTCACGCCGACCGAGTGGAAGGCGCGCAGCGCGTCGAGCACCTTGTTCGCGCTGGCCCGGTCGAGGTTGGCGGTCGGCTCGTCGGCCAGGATGATCTGCGGGCGGTTCACGATGGCGCGCGCGATCGCCACGCGCTGCTGTTCGCCGCCGGACAATTCGAGCGGCTGTGCGCCGGCGCGCTCGAGCAGTCCGACCTTGTCGAGGGCGGCGCGGGCGCGCTGTTCGGCATGCGCGCTCGAGGCGCCCGAGACCAGCAGCGGCAGCATGGTGTTGGCCAGCACCGAGCGGTCGATCAGCAGGCGCTGCTGCTGGAAGATCAGTCCCAGGTTGCGGCGCAGGAAAGGCACGCTGGCCGCCTTGAGCTTGCCGATGTCCTGGCCGTTGACCAGCACCTTGCCCGAGCTGGGCCGCTCCATGGCCGCGATCATCTTGAGCAGGGTCGACTTGCCGGCGCCGGACGGGCCGGCCAGGTACACCAGCTCGCCCTTGTCGACCTTGAACGACACCTCGCGCAGTGCGATGGCATGGGGGGAATATTGTTTGGAGACGGAGTGGAATTCGATCATGTGTCTATCCGAGCAGCGCTTCGACGAATTCTTCGGCGCTGAAGGGCTGCAGGTCTTCGATCTTCTCGCCCACCCCGATGAAGTACACCGGCACCGGACGGGTGCGTGCGATCGCGGCCAGCACCCCGCCCTTCGCGGTGCCGTCCAGCTTGGTGATGATGAGGCCGGTCAGGCTCAGGGCGTCGTCGAAGGCCTTCACCTGCGCCAGCGCGTTCTGGCCCGTGTTGCCGTCGATCACCAGCAGCATTTCATGGGGCGCGCCGTCCATGCCCTTGCCGATCACGCGCTTGACCTTCTTGAGTTCTTCCATCAGGTGCAACTGGGTCGGCAGGCGGCCGGCGGTGTCGACCATCACCACGTCCATCCCGCGCGCCTTGCCCGACTGCACGGCGTCGAACGCGACCGCGGCCGGGTCGCCCGATTCCTGCGAGATCACGGTGACGTTGTTGCGCTGGCCCCAGACCATGAGCTGCTCGCGCGCGGCGGCGCGGAAGGTGTCGCCGGCGGCCAGCAGCACCGACTGCCGGTGCGCCTGCATGTGCTTGGCAAGCTTGCCGATGGTGGTGGTCTTGCCGGCGCCGTTGACGCCCGCGATCATCATCACGAGCGGTTCGTAGCGGCCCAGTTCGAGCGGTTTTTCGAGCGGGCGCAGCATGTCGGTCATGAGCGTCTTCAGGGCCGCCTTGACGGCTGCCGCGTCGAGCAGCTTGTCTTCCTTGACCTTCTTGCGCAGTGCGTCGAGCAGGAACTCGGTTGCGTCCATGCCCGCGTCGGCCATCAGCAGCGCCGCCTCGAGTTCCTCGTACAGGTCGTCGTCGATGCGCGCGCCCACGAACAGCAGGCTCAGGTTGGCGGAAGTCTTGGACAGGCCCGCCTTCAGGCGCTGCATCCAGGATTTCTTCTGTTCGGCCGCGCTGCCGGGGCGCTCGGCCGTTTCGAGGATCGGCGGGGCCACCTCGGCAGGGCTCGGCGCGGGCGCCGGCACCGGCACGATCGCCGGAGCCGGCTCGGGAACCGGCGCGGGCGCGATGAAGGTCGAGGTGGTGCCGTAACGGCGCGCCATCGGCGCGGGGGCTGGCGCGGCTGGCGGCGCAACCGGCGCGGGAGCGGCCTGCTCGACCGGCGCGGCTGGCGCTACCTCGGGAGGAGGCTGTTTTTTCTTAAAAAAACTGAACATGGGTATGTGTTGGAGGGCGCTGCATGCACATTCCCGGCAGCGCCGGGAACGATGAATTGGTTGGCCCGTATTCTACCAGAGCGGTGACCTTCGTTTTCGCCCGTTGGGCGTGCTGTCTGGCATGAAAGGGCTAGCCCGCCGCGCGCGCCGCCTGCGCCTGCCGGCGGATCGTCTCGAGGGTGGCATTGGGCGTGATCAGGTTGCCGTCGTAACGCAGCTCTATCACGGCCGGCAACTGCCGCTCGCGGGTCCAGGCCAGGGCGCGCTCCAGCGCCGGGCCGAACTGATCGCTGCGCTCCACCACTTCGCCATGCGCGCCATAGGCTTGCGCCAGCGCCGCGAAGTCCGGATTGTGCAGCTCGGTTCCCGAAACGCGGCCCGGGTAATTGCGTTCCTGGTGCATGCGGATGGTACCGAACATGCTGTTATTGAACACGATGACCACCAGGCCGGCCCGGTACTGCACCGCCGTTGCCAGTTCCTGCCCGTTCATCATGTACTCGCCGTCGCCGGCGAAGGTGAGCACGGTGCGCTCCGGATTGACGATCTTCGCGGCCACGCCCGCCGGCAGGCCGTAACCCATGGCCCCGCTGGTGGGCGCGAGCTGGGTGCGCATGCCGCCGTAGCGGTAGAAGCGGTGCGCCCAGGTTGCGTAATTGCCGGCGCCGTTGGTCAGGATGGTATCGCGCGGTACCGCCGCCATCACCTGCTGCACCAGCTGCCACAGGTCGAGCGGCGCGCTTGCGTCCTTGAAAATAGGCGGCTGCTCCTGGTAGGCGGCCAGTTCGGAGCGGGCCTCGGCCACGCTGTGGCGCCAGGCGCCAGGATCCACCGGCGCCATCGCCGCCAGCATTGCGCAGGCCTGCGGCGCGCCGCTTGCGATCATCAATTCGGCCTGGTACACGCTGCCCAGCTCCTCGGCGTCGGGGTGGATGTGGACCAGGCGCTGGCGCGGCAACGGAGCTTCGATCAGCGAGTAGCCGCCGGTGGTCATCTCGCCCAGGCGCGGCCCGATGGCGATGACCAGGTCGGCATTCTTGATGCGCGCCGCCAGCTTGGGATTGATGCCGATGCCGACGTCGCCCACGTAGTTCGGATGCGCATTGTCGAGCAAATCCTGGAAGCGGAAGGCGCAGGCCACCGGCAGCGCGTTGGCCTCGGCGAAGCGCCGCAGGTCGGCGCAGGCTTGCAGGTTCCAGGTGCCGCCGCCGAGCAGCACGAGCGGGCGTTCGGCCGCGGCCAGCATGGAGCGCAGGGTGGCGACCTGGGCGTCCGAAGGCGAGGCCTGCACCGGCTGGTAGCGGCGCGTGTCGGCCACGCTGGCGAGCGACACCAGCATGTCTTCGGGCAGCGCCAGCACTACCGGGCCGGGACGCCCGCTGGTGGCGACCTGGAACGCGCGCGCCAGGTATTCGGGAATGCGCTCGGCGCGGTCGATCTGGGCCACCCACTTGGCCATCTGGCCATACATGCGGCGGTAGTCGATTTCCTGGAACGCTTCGCGGTCCATGAAGTCGGTCCCGACCTGGCCGATGAACAGGATCATCGGGGTCGAGTCCTGGTAGGCGGTATGCACCCCGATCGCGGCGTTGGTCGCACCCGGGCCGCGCGTGACGAAGCACACGCCGGGCCGTCCGGTCATCTTGCCGTAGGCTTCGGCCATGTACGCAGCTCCGCCTTCCTGGCGGTTGATGATGAAGCGAATGCCCGAATCGTGCAGCGCGTCGAGCACATCGAGGTAGCTCTCGCCTGGCACCCCGAAGGCGATGTCCACGCCGTGGATCTTGAGCGCATCGACCAGGATCTGGCCGCCGGTACGGGAGGGGTGCGTCATGTCGTCTCTGCCTTGTTTGAGTTGTCTATTATTCTATGCGAGTCGCTCGCGGCCGGCTTTTCAAATGGCGACACCAATTTACACAAATACAGCGCCGGGGGGGCCGGGCCGGCCGTGCGGTACAATGCGCAGGTGAAGCAGGCCAGACAGCCGCTGGCTGGCGCGTAATGCGTCGGCGGGAGGAAGGTCCGGACTCCATAGAGCAGGGTGACGGTTAACGGCCGTCCGCTGAAAGCCGCAAGGTATAAGGCGAGGAATAGGGCCACAGAGACGAGCGTATTAAGTTACGGTGAAACGCGGTAACCTCCACCTGGAGCAATTCCAAATAGGCACGCGTTGAGGTGGCTCGCGGAGCGTGCGGGTAGGAAGCTTGAGCGCCGGAGTAATTCGGCGCCTAGAGGAATGGCTGTCATAGCAGACGTCCCGCAAGGGCGAATGCCGTAACAAAATCCGGCCTATCGGCCTGCTTCACTTTATTATTCCGGCTGCATGCGACGCGCATGCGGCCACCGCGGGCAGGCAATGCGCGCGCTTCGGGACATGCCGATGAAAAAGTACATCCTCGCCCTCGACCAGGGTACGACGAGTTCGCGCGCCATCCTGTTCGACCGCGACGGTGCCTTGTGCGGCACCGCTCAGCAGGAATTCCCCCAGCATTTCCCCACTCCCGGATGGGTCGAGCACGACGCGCTCGACATCTGGAACAGCCAGCTCGCGGTGGCGCGCCAGGTGCTGCGCGAGCATGCCGTGAGCGCGGCCCAGGTGGCTGCCATCGGCATCGCCAACCAGCGCGAAACCACGGTGCTGTGGGACCGCAAGAGCGGCCTGCCGGTGGCGCCGGCCATCGTCTGGCAGGACCGGCGCACCGCCGAAGCGTGCGACCGCCTGCGCGCGGCCGGCAAGGCCAAGCTCATTCACGACAACACCGGCCTCGAACTGGACGCCTATTTTTCCGCGACCAAGCTCCAGTGGCTGCTCGAACACGTGCCCGGCGCGCGCGACCGGGCCGAGCGCGGCAGCCTCGCGTTCGGCACCATCGACAGCTGGCTGGCCTTCAAGCTGTGCGGCAAGCACGTCACCGACGTGAGCAACGCCTCGCGCACCATGCTGTTCAACATTCACCTGATGCGCTGGGACCAGCAACTGCTGGACCTGTTCGACATCCCGGCGTCGGTGCTGCCCCAGGTGGTGTCGAGCGCCGAGGAGGTGGGCGAGGTCAATCCGGCCTGGTTCGGCCAGCCGATTGCGCTGGCCGGCATCGCGGGCGACCAGCAGGCGGCCACCTTCGGCCAGGCCTGCCACCGGCAGGGCATGGTCAAGAATACCTACGGCACCGGATGCTTCATGCTGATGCATGCGGGGAGCCACCCGGCGGCGTCGAAAAACCGCCTGCTCTCGACAGTGGGCTGGCGCCTGGGCGGGCGCACCGACTATCTGCTCGAGGGCAGCGTGTTCATGGGCGGGGCCACCGTGCAGTGGCTGCGCGACGGGCTGGGCATCATCGAGCACTCGGGCCAGGTCGAGCAGCTCGCGCGCAGCGTGCCTGACAACGGCGGCGTGTTCCTGGTGCCGGCCTTCGTCGGGCTCGGGGCGCCGCACTGGGACCCGTACGCGCGCGGCACGCTGGTCGGCATGACGCGCGGCACCAACCGCGGGCATATCGCGCGCGCCGCGCTCGAGGCGATCGCCTACCAAAGCGCCGAGCTGCTGGGAGCCATGCAAAAAGACGCGGCCTTGCCGGTCACCGAGGTCCGGGTCGACGGCGGCGGCGCCCGCAACGACTTGCTGATGCAGTTCCAGGCCGACCTGCTCGGCGTGCCGGTGGTGCGGCCAAAAATCACCGAAACGACCGCGCTGGGCGCGGCCAGCTTGGCCGGGCTGGCGGTCGGGTTTTGGCAGTCGCAGGAAGAAGTTGCCGCGCAATGGCAGTCGGAGCGCTGCTTCGAGCCGGCCATTTCCGACGCCGAACGCGCCGCGCTGATGGGGCGCTGGGGCGAAGCGGTGGCGCGTTCGAAAGCATGGGCGCCGGCTGCCCCGCCAGGCTAGCGCACCGCGCCCAGGTCGAACTGCGGATTTTCGATCAGTCCGAGCGAGTTGCCGAACGGGTCCTTCAGTTCGGCCACCCGGATGCCCCCGCCCACGTCCTGGATCGGATCGTGGATGGCCGCGCCCAGTGCCACGATGCGCGCCACCTCGGCGTCCAGGTTGTCCACGCCCCAGTACGCAATGCAGCCCTGGGTTCCCGGTTCGCCGTCCGGGACCAGCCCCAGTTCAAACCCGCCGATCGAGAATCCGACATAATACGGCTGGTCGAAGTAGGGCGCGCATCCGAACACGTCGCCATACCATGCCTTGCCCTTGGCCAGGTCGGTTACCGGATACTTGGTGGTGCGTAGTCCGAGAATCAATTTGTTCCCCTTGTTGATTTGTTGAAAACCCCATCATGCCAGCTGGCCTCGCCCTTGTCAGAATCCGATGCGCGCCTTGCCCGGACCTGGCTTGGGACGGATGTCGTCGGCGCCCATCTCATCGCGCCCGGCCGCGACCGCATAACCGAGAGCGTCGAGCAGCGTCTTGCGCATGTCGCGCGGCGACACCGGTGCCAGCCTGGCGAGCGCCGCTTCGCCCAGTTGGGGCGGGAATTTGCCCAGCTTGAGTTCGCGCAGCAGGGCGCCGTAGATGCGCTGCGCGATCCCGGCCGCCTGCTCGGGCGTGGGCGCGGGCACGTCGTAGACCGCCATCCGGTTCAGCAGCGGCGCCGGAATGCCTTCGGTGCTATTGGCCGTGAGCACCCAGAAAATCTGGCTGGCGTCGATTTCGACGTCGATGAATTCGTCGCGAAACGCGCGTGCGGTCTCCGGCTCCAATAACTGGTACAGTGCGGCCAGCGGATCCGATTGCGAGGAACCGCTGGCCTTTTCCACTTCGTCGAGCACCAGCAGCGGATTGGCGTACTGCCCGCGCACCAGGCGCTCGGCCACCTTGCCGCACTTGGCGCCTTTCCAGCTGGCCGAGCTGCCCGTGATGACGAAGCCGGCCGACAGCGCGTTCATGCTGATCAGCTCACAATCGGTCTGCAGCACCTTGGCCAGGCGCTTGGCGAAATGGGTCTTGCCCACGCCGGGGTCGCCCAGCAGCAGGATCGGCATGACGTTGATGCCGGCATCGCCCGCATGCGCCAGGCCCAGGTAGCGCGTCAGGTCGCCCACCACTTCGTCGAAATTGGGACATTCTTCGGCCAGCGGCGCCAGTGCGTCGGTCGACGAGGGTGTCGTCAAGAAGCGTTCGGCGCCGGTGTCGAGCATGCGTTCATAGAATGCGTCGAGTTCGGGCGAACGCCCTTTGCTGCGGTCAAGGGCGCCTTGTACTTCGCTGATGTCATACACGGCGCGGGTACGGGCCAGGGTGATGCTCACGTCAGTCTCCTCGGCGGCACTTGCATCCGCCAGTGACGGCTCGCTGCCGGGATACGCCAGGCCACCGAGCGAGTCGGACTGTGGACTGGCACTTTCGTCACGGCTTCATCCTACCTTGGACGCTGAGAACGCGCAATTTGAACGTGTGCATGGCAATGTTGCTTGGAAGCAGAGCAATGTAATTATTTTAAGCGCCGTTTTGACCCGGAAACCCATGTGTACAGATGAAGTAGCACATTCAATGTCTTTTATAAGTACCTAATTTATCGACATATTTTCACTTGAGCATGCATCAACGATGTGCGCTAAGTCATTGACTTTATTGGCAAATTTCCTATTTCGCACGGTTGAAACCGCTTGACCACCAAGAATGCTTCATCTAAAGTGGGCAACTGTGTGAAAAAGTGTAGTTTTGTGGGAGGAATTGAACACTCCCGGCGCCCAAAACACCGATTCATCAACTCCTTTTCAGGCTAGGCAAAACGTGTTTCAAGGCGCGTCCTCAATCAATCTCGATGCAAAAGGCCGGATGTCGATTCCAGCCAAGCACCGCGACGCTCTCGCAGTCCAGTGCGAAGGCCGCCTCACGCTCACCAAACACCCGCATGGCTGCCTGCTGTTCTTTCCGCGCGCGGTATGGGAGGCGCACCGCGAGCAAATCGCCGCCTGGCCGATGTCGGCGCGTGCGTGGCAGCGCATTTTCCTCGGCAACGCCTGCGATGTCGAGATGGATTCGGCCGGCCGCATCCTGATTTCGCCCGAATTGCGCAGCGCGGTCGGCCTTTCGCGCGACGTGATGTTGCTGGGCATGGGCTCCCATTTCGAGATCTGGGATGCCGTCAAGCTTGCCGACAACGAGCAGGAAGCCGTGGCCGGCGGCATGCCCGATGTGTTATCCAATTTTTCCTTCTGAGGCTGCCCAGATGACGACAGTGGCGCTGCCGGAATTTGAGCATCGCACGGTGCTCCTGGACGAGGCGGTCGACGCGCTCGACATCGCCGGCGCGCGCGCCGACGGCATCTATGTCGACGGCACCTTCGGGCGCGGCGGCCATAGCCGCCTGATCCTGTCGCGCCTGGGTCCCCAGGGCCGCCTGATCGGTTTCGACAAGGACCTGCAGGCCATTGCCACCGCCGAACAAATCGCGGACCCCCGTTTCGAGATCGTGCACGACAGTTTCGCCACCATGCGCAGCGCGCTGGCCGAGCGCGGCGTCGCGCAGGTCGACGGCGTGCTGCTCGACCTGGGCATCTCCTCGCCGCAGGTCGACGACGCGGCGCGCGGCTTCAGCTTTCGCAACGAAGGCCCGCTCGACATGCGCATGGATACCACGCGCGGCATCCCGGCGGCACAGTGGCTGGCCACGGCCACCGAACAACAACTAGAAAAGGTGATACGCGATTATGGGGAAGAACGGTTTGCTTTTCAGATTGCAAAGGCGATTGTTGCTCGCAGGGCAGTCGAGCCAATTTCAAGCACACGACAGCTTGCCGGTATCGTGGCAAACGCGGTCAAAACACGGGAAAAGGGCAAGGATCCGGCTACTCGCACCTTTCAGGCTATCCGGATTTTCATCAATCAAGAGCTTGAAGACCTCGAAGCTGGCCTGAACCAGGCCTTCGCGCTGCTCGCGCCCGGCGCGCGCATGTCCGTCATCAGCTTTCACTCGCTGGAAGACCGCATGGTCAAGCAGTTCCTGGCGAGCAAGGCCAAGCTGGAGCAGCCGGACCGGCGCCTGCCGATCCGCGCGGTCGACCTGCCGCAGCCGCTCATGAAGCTGGTGGCCAAGATCAAGCCGTCCGCGCCCGAGGTGGCGGCCAACCCGCGCTCGCGTTCGGCGGTGCTGCGCGTGGCCGAACGGCTGCCCGCGAAAGGCGCGCGATGAGCACCAAGATCAATCTCGTGTTGCTGGCGCTGCTGGTCGCTTGCGGCCTGGCGCTGGTCAATTCCCAGTACCAGGCGCGCCATCTGTTCATCGAACTGGAACGCCTGCAGCAGCGCGCGCGCCAGCTCGACATCGACTGGGCCCAGCTTCAGCTCGACCAGTCCACGCTCGGCAAGAACGCGCGCATCGAACAGATCGCGCGCACCGACCTGGACATGGCGCCGCTCACGCCGGAACGCACGCAGTACCTGACGCAAGGCGAGAAATGAAGCGCGGCGCGAACGGCTCGACAGGATCACGCGTAGCTGCCTCGAAAGGCATCTCGTTTACGACCAGCCCGGTGCTCGCGGTGCGCCTGCCGAGCTGGCGTTCGCGCGTGGTGCTGTTCGTGCTGTTTGTCGCCTTCGCGGTGCTGGGCGTGCGCGCGCTGTGGCTGCAGGGCGTGTCCAACGAGTTCCTGCAAAAGCAGGGCAAGAGCCGTTACGAGCGCACCATCGAACTGCCTGCCACGCGCGGCAAGATCATGGACCGCAACGGCCAGGTGCTGGCATTGTCGATGCCGGTCAAGGCGGTATGGGCGATTCCCGAGGATGTGCTCAAGTCGCCGCCGCAAAAATTGCGCGCGCTGGCCGGCCTGCTCGACATGAGCGACGCGGAGTTGCGCAAGAAGCTAGATTCCGACCGCACCTTCGTCTACCTGAAGCGCCAGGTCGAGATGGACGTGATCGAGAAGATCGCCAAGCTCGATATCGAGGGCATCGACACGCGCAAGGAATACAAGCGCTTCTACCCGCAGGGTGAAGTGATGACCCACATGGTCGGTTTCACCAACGTGGAAGACGCCGGCCAGGAGAGCATGGAGCTGGCGCAGCAGAAGACGCTGGTGGGAACCACCGGAAGCCGGCGCGTGATCAAGGACCGCCTCGGCCATATCGTGGAAGACATCGGGCTGGGCAAGGAACCGCATGACGGCAAGAACCTGACGCTGTCGGTCGACAGCAAGATCCAGTACATCGCCTTCACCCAGCTCAAGGCCGCGGTCGAGAAGTTCAAGGCCAAGGCCGGCGGCGCGGTGGTGCTCGACGTGCACACCGGCGAAGTGCTGGCGCTGGCGAACTACCCGAGCTACAACCCGAATGACCGCAGCAAGCTGACCGGCGCGCAGCTGCGCAACCGCGTGATGACCGACACCTTCGAGCCCGGCTCGACCCTGAAACCGTTTACGGTGGCGCTGGCGATGGACAGCGGGCGCGTCACGCCCAACACCCGCATCGACACCGGCAGCGGGCGCTTCACGATCGCGGACCGCACCATCAGCGACACCAAGGGACATGGCGTGATCAGCGTGGCGCAGGTGATCGAGATGTCATCGAACATCGGCACCTCGAAAATCGCGCTCAGCATGCCGTCCCAGGAAATGTGGGAAATGTTTACCAAGGTCGGATTCGGACAGGCGCCCAAGTTCGGCTTTCCGGGCGCTGTGGCCGGCCGCGTGCGTCCTTATAAATCGTGGCGCCCGATCGAGCAGGCCACGATGAGCTACGGGAACGGCATCTCGGTGTCGCTGATCCAGCTGGCGCGCGCCTACATGATGTTTGCGCGCGACGGCGACACCATTCCGCTGTCGTTCCAGCGGGTGGACGAATTGCCGCCGGCGCAGCAGGTGATCAAGCCGAAGACCGCGCAAGCGATGCGCGAGATGCTCGAAAGCGTGGTGTCGGGCGAACACGGCACGGCCAAGCAGGCGCAGGTCGCCGGCTACCGCGTGGGCGGCAAGACCGGCACCGCCTACAAGGTCGAAAACGGCAAGTACGCGATGCCGCGCAAATACATCGGTTCCTTCGTCGGCATGGCGCCGATGTCGTCGCCGCGCTTCATCATCGCGGTGATGATCGACGAGCCGACCACGCTTGCGCACTTCGGCGGCCAGGTCGCCGCGCCGACCTTCGCCGCACTGGCTGCCAACGCCCTGCGGGCGATGAACATCCCGCCCGACTCCGCGGTAACCGAAATCGTCGTTCCGGCCGATGCCGAAGCGGAGGCCATGTGACCATTCCCGTGACAATCGAGCAAATCAGCGACTGGATCGCCGCCAGCGCGCCTGCCGGCCGGCTGGCCTCCGATTCGCGCCGCGTCAAGGCGGGCGATGTGTTTTTTGCCTATCCGGGCGACGCCGGCGACGGGCGCGCCTTCATCGCCGCGGCCATCGCCCAGGGCGCCGGCGCAGTGCTGTACGAAAGCCGCGATTTCGCATGGGATGCGGCGTGGAGCGTGCCGCACCTGGCCGTGGCGGACCTGAAAAAGCAGGCCGGCCAGATCGCGCACGCCTGCTATGGCATGCCGGACCGCGCCATGTTCACCATCGGCGTCACCGGCACCAACGGCAAGACCTCATGCGCAGTCTGGCTCGGGCAGGCCTTGTCGCACCTGGGCGAAGCGGCCGCGGTGATCGGCACGCTGGGCGTGGGCCTGTTCAAGGGACGTGGCGAAACCGATTTCGACGTGACCGGCTACACCACTCCGGATGCGGTCCTGCTGGCCGGCAAGCTGGCCGAGCTGCGCGACGCCGGCGCTGCATCGCTGGCCATCGAAGTGTCGTCGATCGGACTGGAACAGGGCCGCACTTCCGGCATGCACTTCGACGTCGCGCTGTTTACCAACCTGACGCGCGACCATCTCGATTATCACGGCGACATGGCCAGCTACGAGGCGGCCAAGACCCGGCTGTTCGAGTGGGACGGCCTGAAAACAGCGGTGCTGAACCTGGACGACCCGGCCGGGCTGCGCCTGCTTGCGCACCTGCGCGCGAAGTTCGGCGCCGCATTGCCGCTGATCGGCTACACCCTGCAGAGCGAAGCGGCCCAGCCGGATATCGAAGGCGTATCGGTGCTGCGCGCCTCGCAGTTCCGCAGCCGCCATGCCGGCACCGACTTCCGTCTGGAGTCGCCCTGGGGCGGCGCCACCGTCAAGACGCGCCTGGTGGGCCACTTCAACATCAGCAACGTGCTGGCGGTGCTGGGCGCGCTGCTGGCCAAGGGAGTCGCATTGCGCGCCGCGCTCGAGGCGCTCGAAGCGCTGACGCCGGCGCCGGGCCGCATGCAGCAGGTCGGCGGGCAGGAAGCGCCGATGGTGGTGATCGACTACGCGCACACGCCCGACGCGCTGGAAAAGACACTGACAACCCTGCGCCAGGTGGCGCAGGAGCGCGGCGGCGCGCTGTGGTGCGTGTTCGGCTGCGGCGGCGACCGCGATCCCGGCAAGCGTCCGCAGATGGGCGCGATCGCGCAGATCGCCGACCAGGTGCTGGTCACCAGCGACAATCCGCGCAGCGAAGAGCCGGGCGCGATCATCGAACAGATCGTGGCGGGCATGGATGCGGCGCACCCGAGCTCGCGCTTCCAGGCCATCGAGGACCGCGCCAGCGCGATCCTGTTCGCGGTAAAACACGCGGCCAGGCAGGACGTGATCCTGCTGGCCGGAAAAGGCCACGAGCCTTACCAGGAAATCAAGGGCAGGAAGATGCCGTTTTCGGATGCCGACCACGCCGCGCTGGCGCTTGCCGCGTGCGTGACAATGATGAGGACTAACTGATGCGCGGATCGCTGGCACCCATGATTGCGTCCATCCCGGGCGCGCGCATGACGCACAATGCCTCGTTCGAAGGCGTCTCGACCGACAGCCGCACGGCGCCGGCCGGTTCGCTGTTCGTTGCGCTGCGCGGCGAAAATTTCGACGCCCACGATTTCCTGCCGCAGGTCGCCGCCAAGGGCGTGGCCGCGGTGGTGGCCGAACAGCTGCCGCCGGGCTGGACCCTGCCAGCGATCGTGGTGCCCGACACCCTGGCCGCGCTGGGACACATCGCCAATTTCTGGCGCAGCCAGTTCGAGATCCCCGTGATCGGGGTCACCGGCAGCAACGGCAAGACCACCGTCAAGGAAATGATCGCGGCGATCCTGGCCGCCGCCTACGGCGAGAGCGGCTGCCTGGCCACGCGCGGCAACCTCAATAACGAGATCGGCGTGCCGCTCACCCTGTTTCGCCTCGACCCGGCGCACCGCGCGGCGGTCATCGAGCTTGGCATGAACCACCCGGGCGAAATCGCGCGCCTTGGCGCGATTGCAGCGCCCACCATTGGCCTGGTCAACAACGCGCAGCGCGAACACCAGGAATTCATGCACACGGTCGAAGCGGTCGCGCTCGAAAACGGCGCCGTGATCGCCGGCCTGCCCGACGACGCAACCGCGGTGTTCCCGGGCGACGACACCTACAGCGCGCTGTGGCAGGGTCTGGCCCGGGGGCGCGGCAAGCGCCGCGTGCTCACCTTCGGGCTCGACGACGCCTCCAGCGTGAGCTGCGCGCGCACGGCCACCGAATTCGGCAGCGAACTGCGGGTGGTGGTGCGCGCCGGCGCCAAGGACGAGCAGCGCTTCACGCTGCGCCTGGCCGCGGCCGGACTGCATAATGTGCGCAACGCGCTCGCCGCCATCGCCTGCGCGCTCGGCGCCGGGGTCAACCAGGAGGCCATCGTGCGCGGCCTTGAATCGTTCGCGCCGGTCAGCGGGCGCCTGCAGCGCAAGCGCGCGCAATGCGGCGCGACCGTGATCGACGACACTTATAATGCCAACCCCGATTCGGTGCGCGCCGCGATCGACGTGCTGGCGCAGGCCCCCGAGCCGCGCATCCTGGTGCTGGGCGACATGGGCGAAGTCGGCACCCAGGGACAGCAGTTTCACGAAGAAATCGGCGCCTACGCCGCCGCGAGCGGCATCGGCCGCGTGCTCGCCACCGGCGACCTGGCGCGCCACCTGGCCGCATCGGGCGCGCTCTATTTTGAGAAGTTCGAGGAACTATTGGCTGCGCTTGATGCCGAACTGGGCAGTAAATCCGACGCGACCGTGCTGGTGAAGGGCTCCCGTTTCATGAAGATGGAACGGGTGGTCCAGCACCTGCTCGGTCAACCTAACATTAGCAAGGAAGCCCACTAAACATGCTGCTCTGGCTCGCACAATTTTTTCAGCAGGATCTCGGTCCTCTGCGTATTTTCAATTTCATCACGTTCCGCGCGGTGTTCGCCACCATTACCGCGGTCGTGATCGGGCTCGGTTTCGGTCCTGCCGTGATCCGCAAGCTGACCGCCCTCAAGGTCGGGCAGGCGGTGCGCACCAACGGCCCCCAGACCCACCTCAAGAAACACGGCACCCCCACCATGGGCGGCGTCCTGATCCTGATCTCGATCGGGATCTCCACCTTCCTGTGGAGCGATTTCTCGAACCGCCTGATCTGGCCGGTGCTGGTGGTCACGCTCGGGTTCGGCGCGGTCGGCTGGGTCGACGACTACCGCAAGGTGGTGTACCAGGACCCGAACGGCATGCGTTCGGCCGAAAAATACTTCTGGATGTCGCTGATCGGCGTCGCCGCGGCCCTGTACCTGGCGTTCTCGGTGTCGGCCCCGACCCCGGCCAAGGTGTGGGAACTGTTCTACGCATGGGTGCAGTCCGGCTTCTCGATGGACCTGCCGCCCAAGGCCGACCTGATCGTCCCGTTCTTCAAGACCATCAGCTATCCGCTCGGCGTCTGGGGTTTCATCGCGCTCACCTACTGCGTCATCGTCGGCACCAGCAATGCGGTCAACTTCACCGACGGACTCGATGGCCTGGCCATCATGCCAACCGTGATGGTGGGCTCGGCCCTTGGCCTGTTCGCCTACCTGACCGGCAGCGCGACCTATTCGAAATACCTGTTCATCCCGCACATTCCGGGCGCGGGCGAACTGCTCATTTTCTGCGGTGCGATGGCCGGCGCCGGGCTGGCCTTCCTTTGGTATAACGCGCATCCGGCCCAGATGTTCATGGGCGACGTGGGCGCGCTGGCGCTGGGCGGCGCGCTCGGCACCATCGCCGTCATCGTGCGCCAGGAGATCGTGCTGTTCATCATGGGCGGCGTGTTCGTGGCCGAAACGGTGTCGGTGATCATCCAGGTGAGCTGGTTCAAGTACACCAAGAAGCGCTACGGCACCGGGCGCCGGGTGTTCCTGATGGCGCCGCTGCACCACCATTTTGAACAAAAGGGATGGAAAGAGACGCAGGTGGTCGTGCGTTTCTGGATCCTGACGATGATGCTGGTCCTGATTGGCTTGTCCACACTGAAACTGCGTTGATGACATACACAGGCAAACACGCACTGGTCCTGGGGCTCGGGGAATCCGGGCTCGCGATGGCGCAATGGCTGGCCCGCTGCGGCGCGCGCGTGCGCGTGGCCGACACGCGCGTGGCGCCGGCGCGCCTGCAGGACCTGCAGGCGAGCGTGCCTGGCGCCGAATTCATCGGCGGCGAGTTCGCGCCCGAACTGCTCGACGGTATCGATTTGGTCGGGGTCAGCCCGGGTTTGGCGCCCGCGCGCGAGCTGGCGGCAATCGCGCCGGCCGCGGCCGGCAAGGGCATCGCCTTGTGGGGCGAGATCGAACTGTTCGCGCAGGCGCTCGCGGCCTTGCGCGAAGAGCGCGGCTATGCGCCGAAAGTCATCGCCATCACCGGCACCAACGGCAAGACCACCGTGACCAGCCTGACCGGCCTGCTGTGCCGGCGCGCCGGCCTGTCCACCAGGGTGGCCGGCAATATCAGCCCGGCCGCGCTGGACGTGCTGCGCGAGGCGCTCGACCAGGACGCGCTGCCGCAGGCCTGGATCCTGGAGCTGTCGAGCTTCCAGCTGCACACCACCTTCAGCCTGCAGGCCGACGCCGCCACGGTGCTCAACATCACCCAGGACCACCTCGACTGGCACGGCGACATGGCTGCCTACGCGTCCGACAAGGCGCGCATCTTCGGCCAGCACACGGTGCGCGTGCTTAACCGCGACGACGCGCAGGTCATGAACATGGCCGCGCCGATGGCCGGCGTGATCACCTTCGGCACCGATGAGCCGGCCCAGGCCGATTGCTTTGGCCTGCAAAACGAGCGCGGCGTGCTGTGGCTGGCCGTTGCGGTGGCGGCCGAACAAGGCGAAAAGAAACGCAAGAAAAACGAAGCGCTGGAAAGCGTGCCGTGCAGCGTCAGCCGCTTGATGCCGGCCGACGCGCTGCGCATCCGCGGCCTGCACAACGCGAGCAACGCACTGGCCGCGCTGGCCCTGTGCCGCGCCATCGGCCTGCCGTTCGCGGCGCTGCTGCATGGCCTGCGCGAATACCAGGGCGAAGCGCACCGGGTGGAACTGGTGGCGAGCATCGACGGCGTCGACTATTACGACGACAGCAAGGGCACCAACGTCGGCGCAACCGTGGCGGCGCTGAACGGCCTGGGCAAGGCCTTTGGCAACCCGTCGCAACGCATCGTGCTGATCGCCGGCGGCGACGGCAAGGGACAGGATTTCGAACCGCTGGCCGAACCGGTGTCGCGCCATGCGCGCGCGGTGCTGCTGATCGGGCGCGACGCGCCCCGGATCAGGCACGCCATCGAGCCGTCCGGGGTCGAGCTGGGCGACTGCGCCAGCCTGCCAGAGGCGGTGGCGCGCGCCGCGGCAGCCGCGCTGCCGGGCGACGCGGTGCTGCTCTCGCCGGCCTGCGCCAGCCTCGACATGTTCACCAATTACGCACATCGCGCGCAGGTGTTCGTCGATGCAGTGCGCGAACTGGCACTGGCGAAAGGACAGGACATCTGATGGCCCTGCAACTGCCATTCAAGTTCTCCGGATCGTCGGCCGACGCGCTGACGAGCACGCGCACGCGCGCCTCCAGGATGATGGAGTATGACCAGCCGCTGGTGTGGGTGACCGTGCTGCTGATGCTGTTCGGGATGGTGATGGTGTACTCGGCCTCGATTTCGCTGGTCGATTCGCCCAAGTTCGCCAACTACACGAACACTTATTTCCTCAAGCGCCAGGCGATTTTCATCGCCGTCTCGCTGCTGGTCGGCCTGGTCGTGTTCCGGATCCGGATCGCCGCCTGGCAGCGCCTCGCTCCCTATCTGTTCGTGGCCACCCTGGCGCTGCTGGTACTGGTGCTGATCCCGGGCGTGGGCGTGGTCGTCAATGGCGCGCGGCGCTGGCTCTCGCTCAAGGTATTGAACCTGCAGCCGTCCGAACTGATGAAGGTCGTCGCGGTGCTGTACGCGGCCGACTTCACGGTGCGCAAGCAGGAGTACATGCACAAGCTGACCAAGGGCTTCATGCCGATGGCCGGCGCCATCGGGCTGGTCGGCCTGCTGCTCCTGCTCGAGCCGGACCTGGGCGCGTTCGGCGTGATCGTCTGCATCGCAATGGGCATCCTGTTTCTGGGCGGGATCAATCTGATCTGGTTCGGCGGCATCGGCGCGCTGCTGGTGATGATCTTCACGGCCATCATCGCGCTCTCGCCGTTCCGCCGCGCGCGCATGTTCGCCTATCTCGACCCGTGGGAAGAGGGCAATTCGCTCGACAAGGCCTACCAGCTGACCCATTCCCTGATCGCATTCGGGCGTGGCGAATTCTTCGGCGTGGGACTGGGCGGCAGCGTCGAGAAGCTGCACTACCTGCCGGAGGCGCATACCGACTTCCTGCTGGCCGTGATCGGCGAGGAACTCGGCCTGGCCGGGGTGCTGGTGGTGATCGTGATGTTCTACTGGCTGGTCAAGCGCGCCTTCGACATCGGGCGCCAGGCAATCGCGATCGACCAGACCTTCGCCGGCCTCGCAGCCAAGGGCATCGGCATCTGGATCGGAGTGCAGACCTTCATCAACATGGGCGTGAACCTGGGCCTGCTGCCGACCAAGGGACTGACCTTGCCGCTGATGAGCTACGGCGGCACCGGCGTATTGATCAACTGCGTCGGGCTGGCCATCCTGCTGCGCATCGACTATGAAAACCGGGTCATGATGCGGGGTGGACGGCCATGAAAAAACTGATGATCATGGCGGCCGGCACCGGCGGGCATATTTTCCCGGGCATCGCGATCGCGCAGACCATGCGCCAGCGCGGCTGGGAGGTGAGCTGGCTGGGCACCACGCACGGCATGGAGCAGGACATCGTGCCGAAACACGGCATCGCGCTCGACGCCATCGATTTTTCCGGCATGCGCGGCAAGGGGCTGCGCCATACCGTGAGCGGCGCTTTCAAGCTCGCTGCCAGCTTTGCCAGCTGCCTGCGCTTCATCGGACGGCGCAAGCCGGACGTGGTGCTGGGCATGGGCGGCTACGTCACCGTCCCGGGCGGGATGATGGCCCGCCTGCGCGGCGTTCCGCTGGCGCTGGTCAACGCCGACGCCGCGCTGCTGCTGTCGAACAAAACCCTGGCGCCGCTGGCGCAACGCGTGCTGTTCGGTTTCCCGGCCGATTTCGGGCGCGCCGCCGGCAAGGCCATCGTGACCGGCAACCCGGTACGCACCGAGATCCTGGCGGTGGCGCCGCCGCAGCAGCGCTTTGAAGGGCGCAGCGGCGCGCTGCGCATCCTGGTGGTGGGCGGCAGCCTGGGCGCGAAGGTGCTCAACGACAGCGTGCCTGCCGCGCTGGCGCTGCTGCCGCCGGCGGCGCGCCCGCTCGTCACTCACCAGTCGGGCAAGAAGAACATCGATGCGCTGCGCGCGGCCTACGGCAAGGCCGGCGTCGAAGCGACCGTGGTCGATTTCATCGACGACATGGCGGCCTGCTACGCCGCCGCCGACCTGGTGATCTGCCGCGCCGGCGCGATCACCGTATCCGAGCTGACGGCGGCCGGCGTGGCGAGCGTGCTGGTGCCATTCGTGGCGACAACCACCAGCCACCAGCGCGACAATGCGCAGTGGATGGCAGGGCAGAAGGCGGCGATTCACCTGCCGCAGGCGCAGCTCGATGCGGCCAGCATGGCGCAGCTGGTGCAATCGCTGACGCGCGAGCGCTGCCGCGAGATGGCCGTCGCCGCGCGCGCGGTCGGCAAACGCGATGCGAACGACGCCATCGCGCAGGTACTCGAACAACTTGCAGGATCGGTAAACAAGACATGAAACACAAGATAAAGAACATTCACTTCGTCGGCATCGGTGGCAGCGGCATGAGCGGCATCGCCGAGGTCCTGCTTAATCTCGGCTACACCGTGTCGGGCTCGGACCTGGGCAGCAACGCGGCCAGCCAGCGCCTGGCCAGCCTGGGCGCCAAGGTGACGCTCGGGCACGCCGCGCAAAACGTGGCCGGCGCAGACGCGGTCGTGACATCGACCGCGGTGCACGAGGACAATCCGGAAGTGGTTGCGGCACGCGCCGCCCTGATCCCGGTGGTGCCGCGTGCGATCATGCTCGGTGAACTGATGCGCCTGAAGCGCGGCATCGCCATCGCCGGCACGCACGGCAAGACCACCACCACCAGCCTGGTCGCATCGGTGCTGGCGCAAGGCGGGCTCGACCCGACCTTCGTGATCGGCGGACGTCTCAACAGCGCCGGCGCCAACGCCAAGCTGGGCACCGGCGAATACATCGTGGCCGAGGCGGACGAATCGGACGCCTCGTTCCTGAACCTGTCCCCGATGATCGAAGTCATCACCAACATCGATGCCGATCACATGGAGACCTACGAGCACGACTTCGAAAAGCTCAAGCAGGCCTTCGTCAACTTCACGCACCGGCTGCCGTTCTACGGGCGTGCGATGCTGTGCGCGGACGATGCGCATGTGCGCGACATCATCCCGCACATCTCCAAGCCGATCACGACCTACGGCTTCAGCCCTGACGCCCAGGTGCGCGCGGTAAATGCCAGCGCGGCCGGCCTGCAGATGCACTTCACCGTGCTCCAGCAAGGCTACCCCGACACCGACTTCGTGCTGAACCAGCCCGGCATGCACAATGTGCAGAACGCCTGTTCGGCGATCGCGATCGCGCGCGAAATCAGCATTCCGGACAGCGCCACCCAGCAAGGGCTGGCCGAGTTCCACGGGGTCGGGCGCCGCTTCACGCGCTATGGCGAGATCAAGCTTGCGGCCGGCGGCAGTTTCGCACTGGTCGACGACTTCGGCCACCATCCGGTGGAAACCGAGGTCACGCTGGCGGCCGCGCGCGGCGCCTATCCGGGGCGGCGCCTGGTGCTGGCGTTCCAGCCGCACCGCTTCACCCGCACGCGCGACCTGTTCGAAGACTTCGTCAAGGTGCTGGGTACCCCGGACGTGCTGCTGCTGGCCGACGTGTATAGCGCCGGCGAAGCGCGCATCGTGGCCGCCGACGGCCGCTCGCTGGCGCATGCGCTGCGCGTGGGCGGCAGGATCGAGCCGATATTCGTCGAAGCGATCGCCGACATGCCGGACGCGATCATGAACGTGGTGCGCGATGGCGACGTCGTGATCACCATGGGCGCCGGTTCGATCAGCGGCATCCCCAATAAACTGACTACCTATACAGAGGCTTGAACGTGAGCGCATTTTCTCCCACTGACGCAAAGGCATTCGGCAAGGTCGGCGTGCTCCTGGGCGGGCACTCCGCCGAACGCGACATCTCCATCATGTCGGGCACCGGCGTGCTGCAGGCCCTGCAAAGCCGCGGCATCGACGCCCACCCGTTCGATCCGGGTCAGCGCAGCCTGGCCGAACTGGCGGCGGAAAAATTCGACCGCGTGTTCATTGCGCTGCACGGGCGCTTCGGCGAGGACGGCAGCATCCAGGGCGCGCTCGAGCTGCTCGGCATTCCCTACACCGGCAGCGGCGTGATGGCATGCGCGATCGGCATGGACAAGATCTACACCAAGATGATCTGGCTGATGCACGGCCTGCCGACGCCGCAATACGCGTCGCTCGACGCGCACTCCGACCTGGCCCAGGTGGTCGCGCAGATCGGCCTGCCGCTGATCGTCAAGCCGCCGCACGAAGGCTCGACCATCGGCATCACCAAGGTCAGCGCGGCCGGGCAATTGAAAGCGGCCTATGAGCTGGCGGCCACCTTCGACGACGTGGTGCTGGCCGAGGAATTCGTCACCGGCCGCGAATTCACGGTCGCCGTGCTGGGGCAGGGCGCCGGCGCGCGCGCGCTGCCGATTGTCGAGATCGTGGCCCCGCAGGGCAATTACGACTACCAGAACAAATATTTTACCGACGATACCAAGTACTACTGCCCGGCCGTGCTGGACGCGGCCACGGCCGCCGAAATGGAGCGCATCGCGCTGCAAGCCTACCGCGCGCTTGCCTGCGAAGGCTGGGGCCGGGTCGACGTGCTGCTGCGCGAGGCCGACAACAAGCCGTTCCTGCTCGAGGTGAACACCTCGCCCGGCATGACGGGGCATTCGCTGGTGCCGATGGCGGCGCGCGCGGTCGGTATCGGCTACGAAGATTTGTGCGTGGAGATTCTAGCGTCGGCGCGCCTGAAGACGATCAAGGGCAAGGGCTAAGTACACGATGTGGCAAGACGTGCGCGCCCTGAATGCGACCGCCAGCGCCCTGATGGCACTGGTGGTGCTGGCATGTATCGCGTCGGGCGTGTGGTGGGTTTCGCAGCTGCCGATGTTCACCTTGCGCACGGTGAGCGTCGAAAGCATGGACGGCATGCCCTTGAAGCATGTGAATCATCTGACCCTGCGCGCAGGTGCGGCAGGACGGATAAGGGGTAATTTTTTCACGACCAACCTGGACCAGGTGCGTACGGCGTTCGAATCGGTGCCCTGGGTGCGGCGCGCGACGGTACGGCGCGAATGGCCCGACCAGTTGATCGTGGCGCTCGAGGAGCACGAGGCGCTCGGCACCTGGGGCGAGGACGGACGCCTGCTGTCGGTCAAGGGCGACCTGTTTACCGCCAACCTGGCCGAGGCGGACGAGGATCACGAGCTGCCGCAGTTGAACGGGCCGGAGGGCAGCGAGAAGGAAGTACTGGCGCGCTATGCCGAACTGGGCATCTGGTTCGCGCCGAGCGGGATGCTGCCGAAGGCATTGAGCCTGTCGAGCCGCTATGCGTGGACCGTGACGCTCGATAACGGCACCAGCGTGGCGCTGGGACGGGAGCAGGACAAGACCACCCTGAAAACGCGCGTTGCGCGCCTGGTGGGGATTTATCCGCAGCTGGCCAGCCGGCTGCGGGACGGCATCGACACGATCGACATGCGCTATCCGAACGGGCTGGCGCTGTCGGCGGCGGGACTGAAGGTGGCGGCGAACGCGGGCAAGCCTGTGAAGGCGGCGGCAGGAAAGACCAGCAATTCAACCGGCAAGACAACAAGTAAGCACACACAGTAGGCGACATAAATGACAAAAGACGCGAAAAACCTGATCGTCGGTCTCGATATCGGCACCTCGAAAGTGGTGGCGGTGGTGGCTGAAGTGATGTCCGACGGACGCCACGAAGTCATCGGACTCGGTCAGCATGAATCGAAAGGTCTGAAGAAAGGAGTCGTCGTCAACATCGAGGCGACGGTCGAATCGATTCAGCGCGCGCTGGAAGAAGCCGAGCTCATGGCCGACTGCAAGATCCGCAACGTCTATGCGGGCATCGCCGGCAGCCATATCCGCTCCTTCAATTCGAGCGGCATGGTGGCCATCAAGGACAAGGAAGTGACCGGTACCGACGTGGCGCGCGTGATCGAAACGGCCAAGGCGGTCAACATCCCGACCGACCAGCAACTGCTGCACACGGTGCCGCAGGAATTCATCGTCGACAGCCAGGAGGATGTGCGCGAGCCGATCGGCATGAGCGGCATCCGGCTTGAAGTGCGCGTGCACATCGTCACCGGCGCGGTATCGGCGGTCCAGAACATCGTCAAGTGCGTGCGCCGCTGCGGCCTTGAAGTATCGGATCTGATCCTGCAGCCGATGGCGTCCGCCGATGCGGTGCTCACGCCGGACGAGAAAGAGCTGGGCGTGGTCCTGATCGACATCGGCGGCGGCACCACCGACATCGCCGTTTTCTCGGACGGCGCAATCCGCCACACGGCCGTCATCCCGATCGCCGGCGACCAGATCACCAACGACATCGCGATGGCGCTGCGCACCCCGACTTCGGAAGCCGAGGAAATCAAGATCCGCTACGGCATGGCCAAGCAGGTGCTGGCCGATCCGGGCGAGTCGCTCGAGGTGCCGGGGCTGGGCGACCGCGGTCCGCGCAACCTGTCGCGCCAGGCGCTTGCCGCCGTGATCGAGCCGCGCGTCGAAGAACTGTTCGCCATGGTGCACCAGGTGGTGCGCGAGTCCGGCTACGAAGGCGTGCTCTCGTCGGGCATCGTGCTCACCGGCGGCACCTCGATCATGCCGGGCATGGTTGAAATGGCGGAGGACATTTTTCTCAAGCCGGCGCGCCTTGGCACGCCGGACTACCGCGGCCAGTTGGCCGACGTGGTGCGCAGCCCGCGTTACGCGACTGTGCTGGGGCTGCTGCTGGAAGCGAAGAAGCAGTACCTGCGCGGGCATATCGTGACACGCCAGGACGGTTCGCTGAAGGCGGTGTTGCAGCGCATGAAGGAGTGGGTGTTAGGGAATTTTTAAGAAACACGGCAGGGTCGGGCAGCACATTTTATTTTTATATTTAATCGCAGTTTTCAATCTCCAGGTTTCATACCAGCTATGAGCCCTGGCGCTTGGAAACCGCACTTTGATCAGGAGTTACATCATGGAGTTCGATATGGTCGATAACGCAGCACTCGGAACCGTCATCAAGGTCGTCGGCGTCGGCGGAGCCGGCGGCAATGCAGTTCAACACATGATCAACAAGGGCGTCTCGGGCGTTGAATTCATCGCGGCAAATACCGATGCACAGGCGCTGGCCTCGTCGGGTGCACACAACCTGATCCAGATCGGCGAATCGGGCCTGGGCGCGGGTATGAAGCCTGCCGTCGGGCGCCAGCTGGCCGAGGAATCGCGCAGCCGCATCGAAGATTCGCTGCGCGGCGCGCACATGGTCTTCATCGCGGCCGGCATGGGCGGCGGCACCGGCACGGGCGCTGCGCCGATCGTCGCCGAGATCGCCAAGTCGATGGGCGCGCTGACCGTCGCCGTGGTCTCCAAGCCGTTCTCGTACGAAGGCCAGAAGTGCATGGACATCGCCGAGGCCGGCCTCGAGGAACTGGGCCAGCACGTCGACTCGCTGATCATCATCCTGAACGAAAAACTGGAAGAGATCTACGAAGACGAAAGCATGATCGACTGGATGAAGCATGCCGACGATGTGCTCAACAACGCGGTGGCCGGCATCGCCGAGATCATCAACGTTCCGGGCCATATCAACGTCGACTTCAACGACGTCAAGACCATCATGGGCGAGCAGGGCAAGGCGATGATGGGCACGGCCACCGCTTCCGGCGTGGACCGCGCACGCATTGCAGCCGAACAGGCGGTCGCATCGCCGCTGCTCGACGGTATCGACCTGTCCGGCGCACGCGGGGTGCTGGTCAACGTGACCGCCAGCCGCGGCCTGAAGGGCAAGGAGATCAAGGAAGTGATGGCGGCGGTACGCGCATTTGCCGCACCGGACGCCTCGATCGCCCAAGGCATTGCCTACGACGACGACATGGGCGACGACATCCGCGTGACGGTGGTGGCCACTGGCCTCGGCAAAGCCAAGAAGGCAATGCAGCTGGTCCAGGCCCCGATGCTGCGCACCGGCACCCACAACGCGCCGATGATGGCAAGCGGGATGGGGGCCGCGGCCGGCCTGTCGATGGGATCGATGGCGTCGCCGGCGATGGGCGCGGCCGACGGCATGAAACAGCCGGCCGTATGGCGCCGCGAGCAGGCTTCCGAGCAAGTGCAGGCGATGCAGCGCAACGGGGTCGAGACCTACGACATCCCGGCATTCCTGCGCAAGCAAGCCGACTAAGGCAGGACAGCGGTCGCACGGCCGCTTTTCCGATACGCAATAAAAGAATCGGGGTCTGTCCCCGATTTTTTTGCAACAAAAGAATCGGGGACAGACCCCGATTTTTCGACATCCCGGCATTCCTGCGCAAGCAAGCCGATTAAGGCGGAAAAGCGGCGCACGGCCGCTTTTCCGCTGCGCAATAAAAGAATCGGGGTCTGTCCCCGATTTTTTTGCAATAAAAAATCGGGGACAGACCCCGATTTTTTTCGCCCCGCCCGTCTTCCTTCGACTTGTCTGGCGACATTGCGGCAAAAGAAACTCAGTGCTAATGTGTCAATACGCAATTTGAGGCAACATCAGGGGACATAGCGCATCGCCCCTTCCAGCCGGTCGGCATGGATTGCCGCTTGTGAATTGACGTGAGGAGCGCGAGTGGCTAGCCTGACTTTCATGGACGGTATTCTGCTGATTGTGGCCGGATGGCTGCTCATCGGCGCTTGCGGTCTGCTGGTCATGCGGCGCACGACGTTTGTTGCGCATGTCTTGTTTCCACTCGGTGCGCTGCTCGGGATCATCCTCGTCATCGTCAGCCTGGCCAGTATGTTTGCCGCGCCGCATACCGCCGTGCTGCCATTGGGGCTGCCTGGTCTGCCCTTCCATTTGCGGCTTGACACCCTCGCTTCCTATTTTCTGTTTGTGCTCGGCATCGTCAGCACCGGCGTTTCGATTTTCTCGGCCGGCTACTTTCGCCAGGGCGAAGGCACGCCGCCGGGACTGATGTGCCTCGAGTACCATGTCTGCCTTGCCAGCATGGCCCTGCTGCTGCTGGCCGACGACGCCTATGTCTTCATGGTGACCTGGGAGACCATGACGCTGGCGGCCACGCTGCTCGTCATCGCCAACCACCGCATCCCGGAGGTGCGGCGTGCGGGCTTTCTGTACATGCTCATCTCGCATGTCGGCGCGCTTGGACTGCTGCTGTGTTTCGGGCTGTTGCAGGCCAATACCGGCGACTACACCTTCGCCAACATGCGCGCCCAGAACCTCGATCTGTTCTGGGGCTCGATCGCGTTCTTCCTGGCCCTGTTCGGCTTCGGCGCCAAGGCCGGCATCCTGCCCTTGCATGTGTGGCTGCCGGAAGCGCATCCGGCGGCGCCTTCGCCCATTTCGGCACTGATGAGCGCCTTCGTCCTGAAAACCGGGGTCTATGGCGTGTTGCGCGTCTCGTTCGACCTGCTGCATATGCAAGTCTGGTGGTGGGGCGGGATCACGCTGGCGATCGGACTGGCCAGCGCGCTGTTTGGTGTCGTGCTGAGCACGGTCCAGACCGACATGAAACGCCTGCTTGCGTATTCTTCAATCGAAAATATCGGTCTGATATTTTCCGGCATCGGGCTCACCATCCTGTTTCGCGCCTATGGCATGACCGCGCTGGCCGCCTTGTCGCTCACCGCAACGCTCTATCACGTGGTGAGCCACGCTTGCTTCAAAAGCCTGCTGTTCCTGGGCACCGGGACCGTGCTGCATGCAACGGGCGAGCGCAACCTGGGCCATCTCGGGGGCCTCATGCGCTTCATGCCCTGGACTGCATGGACCGCCCTGGTGGGGGCGCTGGCAGCGGCGGGCTTGCCCCCGTTTGCCGGTTTCGTATCCGAATGGCTGTTATTGCAAAGCTTTTTGTTCACGCCCGGCTTGCCCAATTCCTTCCTCAATATGCTGGTCCCGATCGTCGCCGCGCTGATCGCACTGGTTGGCGCATTGGCCGGATATGTGATGGTCAAGTTCTTCGCCATTATTTTTCTCGGCCAGCCGCGCGAGCAAAAACTGAACAATGCGCATGATGCGGACAACTGGGAAAAGGCCGGCTTCGTGTGGCTGGCCGCCGCCTGCGTCGTGCTCGGCCTGTTCCCGGTGCAGATGATGCCGGTGCTGGACCGCGTCACGCACTTGTTGATAGGGCAGGGCATCGGCGCCGCCGTTGCCGCCGGCGGGTCGCTGCTGCTGGTCCCGATCACGCCCGAGCGCGCCAGTTACGCGCCGTTCGTATTTGCGCTGGTCCTGCTGGCCTGCTGCCTGCTCGCCTTCGTGCTGGTCAGGCGCCTGTTCCATGGCCGCTTCAGGCGCTCCGTGCCGTGGGGTTGCGGCTATCCGTTCCAGAGCGCGCGCATGCAAGACAGCGCGGAAGGGTTCGGCCAGCCGATCCGGGAGATCTTCGGCCCGTTCTTCCGCATGACGCGCGAATTGCCTTCGGCCTTCGACAAGACGCCGCGCTACAAGGTCACGGTGGAAGACCCGTTCTGGACGCTGGTCTACCGTCCGATCGTCGCGCTTACCGAACGCATCGCGCGCCTGGCCGGCCTGCTGCAGCACGGACGCATCGCGCTCTACCTGCTCTACAGCTTCCTGACCTTGCTGACACTGCTGCTGGTGGTGATGCAATGATCACGCTCTCCGGATTTTTTGCGCAACTGCTCGAAATCGTGTTGGCCCTGGCGGCCGCACCGCTGCTGACCGGCTGGGTCAACCAGTGCCGCGCGTGGCTGCAGAACCGGTCCGCGCCCAGCCTGTTCCAGCCCTATCGCATGCTGCGCAAGCTGTTCTACAAGGACTCGATCCTGGCCGATCACGCCTCGCCGCTGTTTCGCATGGCCCCGTATATCGTATTCGGCTGCATGACGCTGGCTTGCGCCATCATCCCGACCCTGTCGACCGATTTGCCGTTGTCGCCGGCGGCCGATGCCATCGCGCTGGTCGGCCTGCTCGCATTGGCGCGTGTCTTCATCGCGCTTGCCGCCATGGACGTGGGCACCGCGTTCGGGTCAATGGGTGCGCGGCGCGAGATGCTGGTCGGCTTCCTGGCCGAACCGGCTTTGCTGATGGTGCTGTTTTCGGCTTCGCTGATCACCAAATCGACCCTGCTGCCCAGTATCGTGGCCAGCCTGGTGCACCGCGAACTGACCATTTTCCCCAGCCTCGCCTTCGCCGGCGTGGCCTTTGCCATGGTGTCGCTGGCGGAAAATGGGCGCGTGCCGGTGGATAATCCGGCCACCCACCTGGAACTGACCATGATCCACGAGGCGCTCATCCTCGAATACTCGGGACGCCACCTGGCCCTGCTGGAATGGGCCGCCAGCCTGAAACTGTTCGCCTATTCCTGCATGGGTATCGCCCTGTTCCTGCCTTGGGGAATCGCCGAGGCGGACCATCCGCTCGCGATGCTGCTGGCCGCTCCGATCCTGGTGCTCAAACTTGCCGTGGGAGGCGCGCTGCTCGCCCTGGTCGAGATGAGCAGCGCGAAGATGCGCATTTTCCGGGTGCCGGAATTCCTGACCTCTGCCTTCCTGCTGGCGGTGATCGGCATGCTGGTCCATTTCCTGTTGGGAGCCTAGGATGACCACTTACTCGGCCCAGATCCTGAACCTGCTTGCCGCCATCTTGCTGCTGCTGACGTTTGCCATGCTCAGCCAGCGCCGCATCCGTTCATTGATCTACCTGTTCACCCTGCACGGCGCGACCATGGTCGCGGCGGCCCTGGTGGTGGCGTTCGTCACCCACGACAAGCACCTTTACGTGTCGGTCGTCCTGACCTTCCTGCTCAAGGTCGTGCTGATACCGTGGCTGCTGCACAAGCTGATTCATCGCCTGAACGTCAAATGGGACGTGGAGCCGCTCATTAATGTTCCCGCCACCATGCTGGTCGGGATTGTGCTGGTGATTATCGCCTTTAATATCGCGCTGCCGATCGCGCAATTGTCGACCTCGATCGCGCGCGGCACGCTGGGCATCGCGCTGGCCTGCATCCTGCTCTCCCTGATGATGATGATCACCCGCTCCAAGGCGGTGTCGCAGGTGATCGGATTCCTGTCGATCGAGAATGGCTTGTTTTTCGCCGCCACCGCGGCCACCAACGGCATGCCGATGATCGTCGAACTCGGCGTCACGCTGGCCGTGTTGGGCGGTATCTTGATACTCGGGGTGTTCATGTTCCAGATCCGGGAGCAGTTCGACAACATGGACATTCATAATCTTGAAACCCTGAAAGAGGACTGACATGGATTTCCTGTTGCTCGTCCTGGCCACGCCGCTGCTGGGCACACTCGTGCTCAGCGCGATCGGCCAGCGCGACATCGCACCCGAAGTCAATGCCGGTTTCAGCCTGGTGACCTTCATCGCCGCCGCCATGCTCACCGCGCAGATCGTTGCCAGCGGCTCCGTCTTCGCGTTCAACAAGCTGTTCTTCGTGGACTCGCTCAACGTCTTCCTTGTCACGCTGACCGCCTTCGTCGGCCTCACCACCGCCTTGTTCTCGCGGCCCTACATGCGGGTCGAGCGCGATCACGGCAAGATGACGCCCGGCCGCATGCGCCTGTTTCACAGCATGTATCAGCTGTTCATGTTCGGCATGCTGCTGGCGCTGATGACCAATAACGTGGGGATCCTGTGGGTCGCGCTGGAAGGGGCCACCCTGGCTACCGTGCTGCTGGTGAGCGTGTACCGCACCGCGGCCAGCCTGGAAGCGGCCTGGAAGTACTTCATCCTGTGCGGCGTGGGCATCGCGCTGGCGCTGTTTGGCACCATCTTGCTGTATCTTGCCGCCAACCGTCAGCTGGGCGCCAATACGGATGCCCTGTTGTGGACCAACCTGAACCTGGTCAAGGCGCAGCTCGAGCCGGGCATCATGTCGCTCGCGTTTGTGTTCCTGCTGGTCGGCTATGGCACCAAGATGGGCCTGGTGCCGCTGCACAGCTGGTTGCCCGATGCGCATGCGGAAGGCCCGACCCCGATCTCCGCGGTGCTGTCGGGCCTGTTGCTCAACGTGGCCTTGTACGCGGTGCTGCGCCTGAAGGTGCTGGCCGACGGCGCCTTGCACAACGGTATGCCGGGCAAGCTGCTGATCGGCTTCGGCTTGCTGTCGGTGCTGGTCGCGGCCTATTCGCTGTCGCGGCAAAAAGATGTCAAGCGCATGTTTTCGTACTCGTCGATCGAGCATATCGGCCTGATGACCTTTGCATTCGGCATGGGCGGACCGATTGCGACCTATGCCGGCCTGCTGCACATGACCGTGCATTCGCTGGTGAAATCGGCGATCTTCTTCACCGTCGGCTACGCTGCGCAAAAGGCGGGCACCCAGATGATGGACGACATCCGCGGCCTGGTGAAGGTGAGCCCCACCGTGGGCTGGGGCATGCTGCTCGGGTCGCTGGCCATTCTCGGCATGCCGCCGTTCGGCGTATTCGCCAGCGAGTTCCTGATCGTGACCACGGCGATGCGCGAGCTGCCGTGGACCACGCCGGTATTGCTGCTGGCGCTGGGAGTGGCGTTCGCGTCCATTTTCGGGCGCGTGCTGCCGATGGTGTTCGGCGACACCACTGCAAAGCCGCTGGCCCATCCTCCCGCGCCACTGCCGGTGTTCCTGCACCTTGCCATGGCGCTGGTGCTTGGCTTGTATATTCCTGCCTATCTGGACCTGTGGTTCCGTCAGGCGGTCCACATTATCGCGGGGTAGACGATGAACACCGAGGTGTTTGCCAAACGCTATGGCTTGCCGTTCCGGTCGCTGCAGGCCAATCCGCCGGTGTCGGTGGCCGAGGTCGGGGCGCACGACTGGACCCGCATTGCGCAGGCGATCCGCGCCGAGGGCGCCCGCCTGGTGTCGATCTGGGGCACCGAGCCGCTCCCGCCGGCCGAATACCGCGTGGTGTCGGCCGTCTATTGCGCTGTGGAGGGCTTGCTGTGGGTGCGCATGAGGGTCGGCAGACATCACGGATTTCCGGACCTGTCCATGCTGTTTCCGGCCGCCGAAAGGATGCAGCGCATGGTGTTCGACGTGCTCGGGATACCGGCCAACGGGGCCGGCGATGTGCGGCCCTGGATCAATCACGGCAGGTGGCCGGACGACTATTTTCCATTGACCCACGCGGTCTCGGGCCTGGAGCAATTCGACACGCCCTTGAAACCCTACCCGTTCGTGACGGTGGCAGGCGACGGCGTGCACGAAATCGCGGTCGGCCCGATCCATGCCGGCACCATCGAACCGGGGCATTTCCGCTTCTCGGCGGTGGGGGAAAAGGTGCTGCGCCTGGAGCAGCGCTTCGGCTACGCGCACAAGGGAATCGACAAGCTGTTTGCCGGGCGTCCCGTGGCCGATGGGGCGCGGCTGGCGGGACGCGTCTTGGGCGACTCCACGGTCGCTTTTGCGTGGGCCTATTGCATGGCGGCCGAAGCGGCGTGCGCCAGCGTGGTCGCGCCGCGCGCGCAATGGCTGCGTGCGCTGCTGCTCGAGCGCGAGCGGGTGGCCAATCACCTGGGCGACCTTGGCGCCATCGGCAACGACGCCGGCCTCGCGCTCGGCCTTGCGCAATTCTCGCGCCTGAAAGAGGACTGGGTGCGCTTGAACGCGCGCCTGTTCGGGCACCGCTTCATGATGGACCGCGTCATTCCCGGCGGAGTCGCGTTCGATCCCGACGCGCAGGCGATCGATTCGCTGGTGCGGCAATGCACCCTGATGGAGCAGGAGGTCCAGGCGCTGCGCGTGATCTATGACGAACATGCCGGCCTGCAGGACCGCTTCATTTCCGCCGGCCGGGTGCTGCCGAAACTGGCGTCCGAACTTGGCTTGTGCGGGCTGGCCGGGCGCGCCAGCGGGCAGGCCTGGGATGCACGGGCCGACCAGGAAATGAGCCCCTATGCGCAGCTTGACGTACGGATGGCAACCCACCGCAATGGCGACGTCGCGGCGCGCGTCACGGTGCGCTTCGACGAAATAGTCGAGTCGCTGCGGCTGCTGCTGGAGATCGCATGCCAGTTGCCAGATGGCCCGGTGTGGAGCGCGCTGCCCGCGATGGCGCCCGACAGCCTGGGCGCCGGCTGGATCGAAGGCTGGCGCGGCGCCGTGTTCGTGGCGCTCGAAACGGATGCGCAGGGACAGGTGCTGCGCTGCCACTGCCACGATCCGTCCTGGCACAACTGGCCGGTCCTGCAGCATGCGATCATGGGCAATATCGTGCCTGATTTCCCCCTGATTAATAAATCGTTCAACCTCAGCTATGCGGGATGCGACCTCTGATGTGGCAACTTCTCAAGCAAATCACGCGTGCCGGACTGCCAGCCGAAGCGCCCCCTGAACCGGCCGATGCCTGGCGCGGCGAGGGCGAACGGATCCAGTCCGGGATCCTCGCCATTCTTGGCCGCGCCCTGTGCATCCGGCAAGTCGATGCCGGCTCGTGCAATGCCTGCGAACTTGAAATCCAGGCCTTGAGCAACCCGTATTACAACATCGAAGGGATGGGAATCAAATTCGTCGCCAGCCCGCGCCACGCCGACATGCTGCTCGTGACCGGTCCGGTGACGAGGAACATGGAACAGGCGCTCAGGCTCGCCTACGATGCCGTCCCGGATCCGAAACTGGTGGTTGCGGTCGGCGAGTGCGCTTGCGGCGGCGGCATGTTCGGCGAAACCTATGCAAGCTGCGGGCGCGTCTCGAACATCCTGCCGGTCGACGTCACCGTGCCCGGTTGCCCGCCGCCGCCACTCGATATTCTTAAGGGAATACTCACGGCCGTGGCGGCCCGGCCCTGAGCGCCGGGTAGCGGCGGCGCAGTGCACGCCCATGAGCGCACGCCTGGCGTGCCTCGCCAGTGCGGTTGCACTGCTTCCCCTCACCCGCCAAAGCAGAAAGACCGAAAATTGTCGTTTATGTTCACAGGGCCTCTCGCGAAGGATCTATTCGACCCGCTCGGGCCGGATGCGAAGATCTCCTGTAGCGATGCCTCGGACTACCGAGAAAGAAACAGGGGCGGCCGTAACTGTACTTGCCCGCCTTGTTTCATACCCGACGTCAAATTGGCGCAATGGTACACCGACAGTCGCGCGCGCGTCTTCAATCTTGAACGCGCCGACCACCTGCACCAGGTTATCAGCCTGATCCTGCAACGACGCAGCCGCGGCGGCCGCTTCTTCCACCAGCGTCGCATTTTGTTGGGTGATCTGTTCCATCTGGCTGATGGCCTGGTTGATCTGTTCGATACCGGAGGTCTGCTCCTGGCTGGCTGCCGTGATATCGCTCATGATGTCGGTCACGCGCTTGACGCTCTCCATGATCTCGCCCATCGTGGCGCCGGCCCGATCAACCAGCGTGCTGCCAACTTCGATCTTACAAACCGACTCGCCGATCAATGTCTTAACTTCTCTTGCCGCAGCGGCCGAACGTTGCGCCAGGTTGCGCACTTCGGTGGCAACTACTGCAAATCCTCTGCCCTGCTCGCCGGCGCGCGCCGCTTCGACCGCCGCGTTCAATGCCAGGATATTGGTCTGGAACGCGATGCCGTCGATGACGCCGATGATGTCAACTATTCTTTTCGCCGAGGCGTTGATCGAACCCATCGTATCGACTACCTGAGACACAACGGCGCCACCCTTTTGTGCGACATCGGACGCGGACATCGCCAGTTGATTGGCTTGCCGTGCGTTGTCGACATTTTGCTTGACGGTCGAGGTCAGTTCTTCCATCGACAATGTGGTTTCTTCCAACGAGCTGGCTTGCTGCGCGGTGCGCGAGGACAGGTCCATATTGCCGACAGATAGCTGGTCAGAGGCGGTGGCAATGGTGTCGATGCCGCTACGCACTCCGTGCACGATATTGACCAGACTGTCGTTCATGTTCTTCAGCGCCTGCAATAATTGCCCCATCTCGTCCGTGGTTTTGACCTTGATGTCGCTGGTCAAATCACCGGATGCGACCGTTTGAGCAATCCTCATCGCTTCGTTCATCGGCCGTGTAATCGAGCGCGCAATCCAATACGAAAGACCCAAGGCTATCAGCACCGCAGCACATCCCAAGCTTATCATCAGAAAGCGCGCTTTTTCGTAAGAATTACGTGCATCGACGAACGACTGCTCACTCAGCTGTCGCTCCAGAGATACCAATGTCTTCAGTTCTTCCAGCCATCTTTCCTGCCGTGGATTGACTTCATCGATCAATACTTTGGCTGCTGCCTCCTTCGTGTTATACAAGCCCACTTCGATCACTCTGTCCATCAACGGCAGTACCGCAACTTCAATTTCTTTGAGTTTTTTTATAAATGTTATTTTTTTCGGAGCAGTGCCTTGCAATGCAGAAAACATCTTGCTTAGCTTAGCCTCAGCTTCCGCATATCTTCTCGTTTGCATCTTGATGCGATCGGCCGCCGCCTGCGTTCTGGACACTTCTGTCAGCATCACTATATCGCGCACCGCTATCATTTGATCGGTTACTGAAGTATGCATGCTCGCGACCAGGTCAGCCTCAACATTGTTGGCATTGACAATTGCATCGAGATTAGCTTGAATATGTGCCATCTGACTGAGGCCAAGTGCGGTGACCAGAATCAACGCCACCAATACAAGTCCAAAGCCAGCTCCCAGGCGCGTACCTATTTTCATGCTTGAAATATTCATCTTTGCCCCCTCAGGCGAAATTTTTTTTATAGGTGATCGCGGCACTTTACAAGCAAGGGATAACCTTTTTTCCGCTCGGCGCCTGGCACGCCATCGGGCCCGTTCCATCGCGAAACAGCGGATGAACTCGCTGCTGCCCCTCACAGGTCGTCACATCGGATCTGATTTTGCTTTCACATTTTCTGATCCGGTGGGTGATAGTAGGCTTCTGCCGCAGACTTTCTTCTTCAATCCCGACAGTAAATTGTCCAAGACCGAACAACTGCCTGTCGCCGGGGTGGCTCCTGCTGCATATCGAACTCGTTATCCATGCCCATCAAGAAACGCGGGGTAGCGGTGGCGCGTTGCTGCGCCGCCCATCGATTTTCTTTTCCCTTTCGGCACGTTCCGGCCGGATCAGGCATACTGTTCGGTCATGTTTGTCGTTTCCCTATCAATAAACAAGGAGTCTTGAATGACCATCAAAATCGGCGAGCGCCTGCCAGAAGGCACACTTTCGGAGTTCATCGAAACCCAGACCGATGGCTGCTCCCTGGGTCCGAACACCTTCCAGGTGGCCGACCTCGTCAAGGGCAAGAAAATCGCGATCTTCGGCCTGCCAGGCGCCTACACCCCGACCTGCTCGGCGCAGCACATGCCCGGCTACGTCGAGCACGCCAAGGAGCTCAAGGCCAAGGGTGTGGACGAAATCTGGTGCATCTCGGTCAACGACGCTTTCGTCATGGGCGCCTGGGGCCGCGACCAGAAGGCGACCGGTGTGGTGCGCATGATGGCCGACGGTAACGCGGCCTTCAGCAAGGCGCTCGGCCTGGACGCCGACTTCGCCAAGTTCGGCATGGGCACCCGCTCGCAGCGCTACTCGATGCTGGTCGAGGACGGCGTGGTCAAGCAGCTCAATGTCGAGCAGGGCGGCAAGTTCGAGGTATCGGACGCCAAGACCTTGCTCAGTCAACTGGGCTGAGCCTCCCGTCACCCGGCAAGGACGGCGCCAGCGGCGCCGTTTTTGTGTTTACTCCCCCATTCGAGGATATGTGCTGAAGCCACGCTCCGACAACGTACGCAGCATCTACGCCATGCTGGCGGCGGTCGCCATGTTCTCGCTGATGGACACCGCGATGAAGCTGCTGTCGGCCCACTATCCGGCGATGCAGGTCGCCGCGCTGCGCGCGCTGTCGTCGCTGCCGCTGGTGTGCGCCTACGTCGCCTGGCGCGGCGCCTTCGGCTCGGTGTTCACGGTGCGCTGGAACCTGCACCTGCTGCGCGGCGGACTCGGGATCGCGATGCTGTCGCTGTTCGCCTACGGGCTCAAGAAACTCTCGCTGGCCGAAGCCTATTCGATCTTCTTCATCGCGCCGGCCCTGATCACGGCGCTGTCGGTGCTGTTCCTGAAGGAGCGCGTGAACGGCGCACGCTGGATCGCGGTGGCGGTCGGCCTGGGCGGGGTGCTGGTGGTGCTGCGCCCGGACGGCGCCGGTTTCCTGACCATCGGCGGGCTTGCGGTGCTCGGCTCGGCCGCATGCTACGCGGTGTCGGCCGTTGCCGGGCGCATCCTGGCCCGCACCGACCGCGGCGAACACATGGTGTTCTGGCTGATGCTGCTGATGGCGGCCGGCGCCGCGCTGCTGGCCGCGCCGAACTGGGTGACGCTGCGCGCCGGCGATGCCGCGCTGCTGTGCGCCCTGGCGCTGAGCGGCTTCCTGGGGCAGCTCGCCATCACCGCGGCGTTCAGCGCGGGCGAGGCGTCGAGCGTGGCGCCATTCGAATATTCGGCGCTGGCCTGGGGCGTGGGCCTCGACTGGCTGCTGTGGCGCACCCTGCCGGACCAATACACGCTGCTGGGCGCGGCCATCATCATCGGCAGCGGCATCTACCTGATCCGCCACGAACAGGAGCACGCCGAGTCCGAGCATCCGTGACGCGGGGGAAGCGGCCGAGCGCCGGGTTTGCAAGTTGGATATAATCGCCCCCATGTTAAAACAACGCACCGTCAAGCAGCTGATACGCACCACCGGCGTGGGCCTGCACTCCGGGACCAAGGTCGAGCTGACGCTGCGCCCGGCGGCCGCCGATACCGGCATCGTGTTCCGGCGCGTCGACCTGGACCCGGTGGTCGAATTTCCCGCCAGCGCGCACGGGGTGGGCGACACCCGCATGGCATCGGTGCTGGTCAAGGGAAATGCGCGCGTGTCGACCGTGGAGCACCTGATGTCGGCCTGCGCCGGCCTTGGCATCGACAACCTGTATGTCGACCTGTCGGCTGAAGAGATCCCGATCATGGACGGCTCGGCCGCCTCGTTCGTATTCCTGCTGCAGCAGGCCGGCGTGCAGGAGCAGGGCGCGGCCAAGAAATTCATCCGCGTGATCAAGGATGTGGAAGTACGCCAGGGCAGCGGCGCGGCCGAGAAATGGGCCCGCCTGTCGCCCTACAACGGCTTCAAGCTCGATTTTTTCATCGAATTCAACCATCCCGCGGTCGACGGCACCACCCAGCGCGCGCAGGTCGATTTCGGCGCCGTCTCGTACGTGCACGAAGTGGCGCGCGCGCGCACCTTCGGCTTCATGCAGGACGTCGAAAGCTTGCGCGGCATGGGCCTGGCGCGCGGCGGCTCGCTCGAAAACGCAATCGTGATGGACGAATACCGGATCCTCAATTCGGACGGCCTGCGCTACGAGGACGAATTCGTGCGCCACAAGATACTCGACGCGATCGGCGACCTGTACCTGGTCGGCCATCCGCTGCTGGCCAGCTACCATGCGCACAAGTCGGGCCACGCGCTCAACAATGAGCTGCTGCTGGCCCTGCTCGGGCAGCCCGATGCGTATGAAATCGTCTCCTTCGATGAGCCAGGCAGCGCACCGGCCTCGTATGTGCGCCAGATGGCGCGCGAGTGGGCGCTTACATAGGGCGCAAGCTGGCCGTTCCCTGCGCCGGGTCAGCGGCGGCGCTCGGCCATGGCCTTGATGGCGGCGATCAGCCCGGCGTTCTGGGCCGTCTGGGGCAGCGCATCGCCCAGTTGCGCGAACGCCGAGACTGCCGTTTCGGGAAACACCAGCTGCCGCGTGTGCACCACCGGCGCGATGCTGCGCGTGACCTGCACCTTCAGGCGGATCTGGTTGACCTGCCATCCACGCTGCTGCAGCGCGGCTTGCAGCTTGGGCAACTGCTGCTTGAGCCTGGCCGCCACCGCCGAACTGGGCGTGGCCAGCACCAGTTGCGCATCCTCGAACGAGAGGATGTCGCAGTTGTTGAACATCGCCGGCAGGCAGGCCGCGCAGTCCTTCTGCAGGCTGGCCATGCGCATGGCGGTAGGCAACAGCCGGGCCATGCGCTCGTTGGCGCGCAGGAAGTCGGTGGCGCCGATCGAGGTTTGCCGGCTCTTGGTGCCGAAAATGTGCGCCGGGCGTTGAGTGGGAGATGTAAACCGCATGGGGCGCAACATATCACAGCTGGCTTCGCTACGCCTGGGAAATCATGACGGGGAACACGAGAGCACACTGTTTTGCCGGCTGCACCTTGTTATCCGGGCCAATATCCCCAAGTGTGGCCGGATCGCATGATAAAATCACCCTCTTTTTGCCATAGCCGGCCGCTAAATGATATCAATGTGATATCTTAACGGCTCCTTTTCGCGGCATTTTTTTCAAGAATTCAAGCATGTCATTACTGACCCAGATTTTCGGCAGCCGCAACCAGCGGTTGCTCAAGCAATATCAAAAAACCGTGCGCACCATCAACGCGCTCGAGCCAGAGATCGAAAAACTGAGCGACGCGCAGTTGCAGGCGAAGACTCCTGAATTCAAGGACCGCGTGGCCAAGGGCGAGTCGCTCGACGCGCTGCTGCCGGAAGCGTTCGCGGTCTGCCGCGAGGCCGCCAAGCGGGTGCTCAAGATGCGCCACTTCGACGTCCAGCTGATCGGCGGCATGGTATTGCACGATGGAAAAATTGCCGAGATGGGCACGGGGGAAGGCAAGACCCTGATGGCGACCCTGCCGATCTACCTGAACGCGCTGGCCGGCAAGGGCGTGCACGTGGTCACCGTCAACGACTACCTGGCGCAGCGCGATGCCGAGTGGATGGGACGCGTGTACGGCTGGCTGGGCCTGACGACCGGGATCAACCTGTCGCAGATGGAGCACGACGTCAAGCAGCGCGCCTACGCCTCCGACATCACCTACGGCACCAACAACGAATTCGGTTTCGACTACCTGCGCGACAACATGGTCTACGAAGCGGGCGAGCGCGTCCAGCGCAGCCTCAGTTTCGCCGTGGTCGACGAAGTCGACTCGATCCTGATCGACGAGGCGCGCACCCCTTTGATCATCTCCGGCCAGGCCGAGAACCACACCGACCTGTACTACAAGATCAATGAAGTGCCGCGCATGCTGACGCTCCAGATCGGCGAAGAAACGCCGGACGGCAAGGGCAAGGTCGAGGTGCCGGGCGACTACGTCAAGGACGAGAAGGCGCACACCGTGCTGCTGACCGAAGCCGGCCACGAGAACGCCGAAGCGATCCTGACCAAGATGGGCCTGCTGCCCGACGGCGCCTCGCTGTACGACGCGGCCAACATCACCCTGATCCACCACCTGTACGCCGCACTGCGCGCGCACGCGCTGTACCACAAGGACCAGCACTACGTGGTGCAGAACGACGAAGTGGTGATCGTCGACGAATTCACCGGACGCCTGATGACGGGGCGGCGCTGGTCGGACGGCCTGCACCAGGCGGTCGAAGCCAAGGAAGGCGTGCGCATCCAGAACGAGAACCAGACCCTGGCCTCGATCACGTTCCAGAACTACTTCCGCATGTACGGCAAGCTGTCCGGCATGACCGGCACGGCCGATACCGAAGCCTACGAATTCCAGGAGATCTACGGCCTGGAGACGGTTGTGATTCCGCCCAACCGTCCTTCGCAGCGCAAGGACCGCCAGGACCAGGTCTACAAGTCGTCCGAAGAGAAGTACAACGCCATGCTGGTCGACATCCGCGACTGCTACGAGCGCGGCCAGCCGGTGCTGGTCGGTACCACCTCGATCGAGAACTCGGAAATGCTGTCGGCCATCCTGACCAAGGCCGCACTTCCGCACAACGTGCTCAATGCGAAGCAGCATGCGCGCGAAGCGGAAATCATCGCGCAGGCAGGCCGTCCCAAGATGATCACCATCGCCACCAACATGGCCGGCCGCGGCACCGACATCGTTTTGGGCGGCAACGTCGAAAAGCAGATCCAGATCATCGAAGCCAATTCCGATCTGACGGACGCCGACAAGGCGCCGCAAGCGGCCAAGCTGCGCGACGAATGGCAGTCGCTGCACGACCACGTGGTGACCGCGGGCGGCCTGCACATCGTCGGCACCGAGCGCCACGAATCGCGCCGGGTCGACAACCAGCTGCGCGGACGTTCCGGGCGCCAGGGCGACCCTGGCTCATCGCGCTTCTACCTCTCGCTCGACGATTCGCTGCTGCGCATCTTCGCGGGCGAGCGCGTGCGCGCGATCATGGACCGCCTGAAAATGCCGGAAGGCGAACCGATCGAGGCGGGCATCGTGTCGCGTTCGATCGAGTCGGCCCAGCGCAAGGTCGAAGCGCGCAACTTCGACATTCGCAAGCAACTGCTCGAATACGACGACGTGGCCAACGACCAGCGCAAGGTGATCTACACCCAGCGCAACGAACTGCTCGAGACGACCGACGTTTCCGAACTGATCGCGTCGCTGCGCGCCGGCGTGTTCACCGACATGGTGCGCACCTTCGTGCCGGCGGAATCGGTCGAGGAACAGTGGGACATCAAGGGGCTCGAAGAGACCCTGGCCAACGAATGGCAGTTGCAGGTTGCGCTGTCCGGGATGCTGGCGGCCGATCCGACCCTGAACGACGACGACATCCTCGAGCGGGTGCTCGACGCGGCCAACGAATCGTACAACGCCAAGATTGACGTCGTGGGCAAGGAAGCGTTTGGCGGCTTCGAGCGCAACGTCATGCTGCAAAGCGTGGACAGCCACTGGCGCGAGCACCTGGCCGCGCTCGACCACCTGCGCCAGGGTATTCACCTGCGCGGATACGCGCAGAAGAATCCGAAGCAGGAATACAAGCGCGAAGCGTTCGAGCTGTTCGGCACCATGCTTGACCTGATCAAGAATGAAGTGATCCGGATGGTGATGACGGTGCGCATCCAGTCGCGCGAGGAAATCGACGCGGCCGAAGCGGCGCTGCAGCAGGCGCACGTGGAGAACGTGAGCTACCAGCACGCCGACTTCAACCCGAATGCAGCGCCGGAAGAACTGCTGGCGCCGACCGCGGCTGCGGCGGGCCGCGCTGGCGAGGACGGCCACGTGGGCATGAAGGTAGGCCGCAACGACCCATGCCCTTGCGGCAGCGGCAAGAAATTCAAGCAATGCCACGGCAAGCTCGCATAACGCCGCGTGCCGGATAAAAAAGGCGGGGGAGCGCAAGCTCTCCCGCTTTTTTTTGGACTCTTCGCCGGTTTCGCTCTGTCCGGCATAGCCAAAAAAACAGCCCCGGCTCTCCTTTTTTCACCCAAGCGGTACAATAGCGGCTCCCATTTCCTACGCTAGAGAACACGCCATGGCCGTCAATTCCCCTCTGCCCGTCGCCGCCGACCTGAAGCCGGTCAACGGCATCGACATCGGCTTTGCCGAAGCCGGTATCAAGAAACCCAACCGCAAGGACCTGCTGGTGCTGAAGCTGGCTGCGGGCGCCACCGTGGCCGGCGTGTTCACCAAGAACCGCTTCTGCGCGGCCCCGGTCCAGGTCAGCCGCGCCAACCTGGCGGCAGCCGGCGCGGGCGGCGCGCCGATTCGCGCGCTGGTCGTCAACACCGGCAACGCCAATGCGGGCACCGGCGAAGCGGGCCTGGCGCACGCCAACCAGACCTGCGCGGCGCTGGCCGCGCTGCTCGGTTGCGAAGCACAGCAGATCCTGCCGTTTTCGACCGGCGTGATCCTCGAGCCGCTGCCGGTCGAGCGCATCGTGGCCGGCCTGCCGCAGGCGATCGCGAACCTGAAGCAGGACAACTGGTTCAACGCGGCCGAGGCCATCATGACCACCGACACCCAGCCCAAAGCGGCTTCGCGCACGGTCGTCATCGGCGGCCACAGCGTGACCATGACGGGCATCAGCAAGGGCGCCGGCATGATCCGCCCGAACATGGCGACCATGCTCGGCTATCTTGCGTTCGACGCCAGGGTCGCGCAGCCGGTGCTCGAGGAATTGGTGCGCCACGCGGCCGACCATTCGTTCAACTGCATCACCATCGACGGCGACACCTCCACCAACGATTCCTTCATGCTGATCGCCACCGGCGCCGGCAGCCTTGAGGTGAACAGCACCGCCAGCGCCGACTACCCGGCGCTGCGCGACGCCGTGACCGACCTGGCGCGCACGCTCGCGCAGATGATCATCCGCGATGGCGAGGGCGCCACCAAATTCATCACCATCACGGTCGAAGAGGGCGCCAGCGTCGAGGAGTGCCGGAAAATCGCCTACTCGATCGCGCATTCGCCGCTGGTCAAGACGGCGTTCTTCGCGTCCGACCCGAACCTGGGCCGGATCCTGGCCGCCATCGGTTACGCGGGCGTGGACGACCTCGACGTCACCCGTCTCGACATGTACCTCGACGACGTATGGGTCGCGAAAAACGGTGGCCGCAATCCGGACTACCAGGAAGCCGACGGCCAGCGCGTGATGAAGCAAAGCGAAATCACGGTGCGCGTCAAGCTTGCGCGCGGCTTAGCGGGCGCAACGGTCTGGACCTGCGACCTGTCGCACGAGTACGTGAGCATCAACGCCGACTACCGTTCGTGAGCGCCATGACCCCGCTCGAACAGTTCCTGCTGCGCGCCGAAGCCCTGCTGCAGCGCGTGGAGGCGGTGCTGCCGCCGGTCCACGCCCGCGAGCCGGACTGGAAGCGCAGCTTCGCCTTTCGCTGGCGTAAGCGCAACGGCGCGGCCAGCTATCTTCAGCCGGTCGCGCATGCGTCCACCATTGCGCTGGGCGACCTGCACAATATCGCCGCGCAAAAGCGCGAGATCGAACAGAACACGCGCCAGTTCGTGCAGGGCCGCCCGGCCAACAACGTGCTGCTGACCGGCGCGCGCGGCACCGGCAAGTCCTCGCTCATCAAGGCATGCCTGAACCAGTTCGCGGCCGACGGCCTGCGCCTGATCGAAGTCGACAAGGCCGACCTGGCCGAGCTGCCCGACATCATCGACCTGGTGGCAGGCCGCCCCGAGCGCTTCATCGTGTTCTGCGACGACCTCTCGTTCGAGGAAGGCGAAGGCGGCTACAAGGCGCTCAAGGTGGCGCTCGACGGCGGCATCACGGCCCAATCCGACAATGTGCTGATCTACGCGACCTCGAACCGGCGCCACCTGATGCCGGAACGGATGTCCGACAACGCCAGCTACACGCACGACGAGGACGGCGACCTGCATCCCGGCGAGACGGTGGAAGAGAAGATCTCGCTGTCCGAGCGCTTCGGGCTGTGGCTCTCGTTCTACCCCTTCAAGCAGGACGACTACCTCGACATCGTGGCGCACTGGCTGGGCAGCTTCGGCTGCGATGCGCGCCAGGTCGAAGCGGCGCGCGCCGATGCGCTGCGCTGGGCCTTGCAGCGCGGCTCGCGCTCGGGCCGGGTGGCGTGGCAGTTCGCCAAGGACCACGCGGGAAAAATGTCCAGTGAGTGAAACGAAGGCGCCGCCGATCGACGTTGCCGTCGGCATCCTGATCCGGCCCAACGGCGACGTGCTGCTCGGGCAGCGCCCGGCCGGCAAGCCGTACCAGGGCTACTGGGAATTCCCGGGCGGGAAAGTCGAAGCCGGTGAGGCCATCGTCGATGCGCTCAAGCGCGAATTCGTCGAGGAACTCGGAGTGCACATCCTGAGCGCGACCGAATGGTGCGGGGTCGAACACGTGTACGAACACGCGCATGTGCGCCTGCATTTCTTCATCAGCCGCGAGTGGCGCGGCGAACCCCAAAGCCTGGAAGGGCAGGCATTCGCATGGCAGGGCGAGGTCGGCGTCGCGCCGCTGCTGCCGGCCACCATCCCGTTGCTGCAGTGGCTCGACCTGGTGCGCCACGAACAGCGGCAATGAACCGAAACAAGCGAGCAAGCGCATGAAAGTCATCGTCCTGGGCAGCGGGGTTATCGGCACCACGTCCGCGTATTTCCTGGCCAAGGCCGGGCACGAGGTCACCGTCATCGAGCGCCAGCCGCAGGCCGGGATGGAGACCAGTTTCGCGAATGCCGGCGAAGTCTCGCCGGGGTGCTCGGCGCCGTGGGCCGGCCCCGGCATCCCGCTCAAGGCGCTCAAGTGGCTGCTGCAGAAGCACAGCCCGCTGGTGGTGCGCCCCGGGCTCGATCCGCACATGTGGCGCTGGATGGGCCAGATGCTGATGAACTGCAACCAGAAGAGCTACGAGCGGAACAAGGGCCGCATGCTGCGCCTGGCGCAGTACAGCCGCGCTTGCCTGGTCCAGCTGCGCGCCGACACCGGCATTGCCTACGACGAGCGCAGCCAGGGTACCTTGCAGGTGTTCCGCACCCAGCACCAGGTCGACGAGGCAGCCGGCGATATCGCGCTGCTCGAGCGCTACGGGGTGCGCCATGCCCTGCTCGACCAGCACGGCTGCGAGGCCGCCGAACCGGCGCTGGCCAGGGTGCGCGGGCGCTTCGTGGGCGGCCTGCAACTGCCTGATGACGAGACCGGCGACTGCTTCAAGTTCACCCAGGCCCTGGCCGCGCTGGCGCAGGGGCTGGGCGTCAAGTTCCGTTACGGGGTGGAGATCAAGCGCCTGTCCGTGGACCAGGAAAAAATCACCGGCGTGGTCACTTCGAAGGGCGAACTGAAGGCCGATGCCTACGTGCTGGCGCTGGGCAGCTACTCGCCGCTGCTGCTGCGCGAGGTCGGCATCGGCATCCCGGTGTATCCGGTCAAGGGGTATTCGATCACCCTGCCGGTCATCGATGCGCAGGGCGCGCCGCAATCGACCGTGCTCGACGAAACGCTCAAGGTCGCGATCACGCGCTTGGGCGAACGGATCAGGGTCGGCGGCACGGCCGAGATCACCGGTTATGACCTGCGCTTGCGCGACGAGCGGCGCGCGACCTTGCTGCACTCCGTAGGCGAGCTGTTTCCGGAGGGCGGGGACAGCGCGCAGGTGGAGTTCTGGTGCGGGCTGCGCCCGATGACGCCGGACGGCACGCCCGTGCTCGGCCCTGCGCGCTATCGCAACCTGTTCCTCAACACGGGGCACGGCACGCTGGGCTGGACCATGTGCTGCGGTTCGGCGCGCGTGGTGGCCGACCTGGTGTCAAGGCGTCAGCCGGACATCAGCGTCGAGGGCTTGTTCATGGACCGCTACGGCAGGTAGCGGCAGCTTCTAGCCCGGCGGTTTGTCGTCCTCGTCCAGCGGGTCGGACGGTGCGGCGCCGGGAATCGTGTACTTCTCGTCGGCCCAGGCGCCCAGATCGATCTGTTTGCAGCGCTCGGAGCAGAACGGGCGGTACTTGTTGGCCTCGCTCCATTCGACTTTCTTGGCGCAGGTGGGGCAGCTTACAACGGTCATGGCATTCGCTTACATCGTTAAAAGTTACACAGCGTGAGCTCGAACGGCACGTCCTCTTCCAGCGGCTTCGGCTTCAGGTCGCCGCCTTGGGTGGTGAATCTCACCCACAGCATGTATTTGTTGGCGGAAATTTCCGGGATCGCGCCCAGGGTTTCGTCGAGCGTCAGGCGCAGCATCTGGTACACCTTCCCCTGCAGCATTTGCTGATAGCTGCCGGCGCTGGCAATCATCTTGACCGGCGCACCGGAGTCGCGCAACAGGCGCAGCACCAGGGCCAGTGCATCGAACAGCGGGGCGAGCGGCGCGAACCAGTTGACGATGTCGTTGAAACGCTGTTCGGCGCTGCGCTTTTGCCAGGCGTAGTACGAGGGCAGGTCGAATTCGCAGGCACCGCCGGGGATGATGGTGCGCCCGCGGATGCTCATCAGCCATTCGTTGTCGCGCACGTTCTGGCCGGTCTTGCCTTGCGACGCAACCAGCGCGGAACTGACCTTCTCGAGTTCGCCCAGCACCGAGTCGAGCATGTCGGTCGCGACGTTGGGATTGGAGCGGTAGCCCAGCAGGCTTTGCTTCTGGCGTTCCAGTTCCTGCAGCAGGTCGGACTTGAGGTCGGCGCGGCCGGCGACTTCAAGCATGTCGAAAATGGTGGCGAGGGCAACGTGGTGCTGCATTGGATGTTCTTGTTGGACAAAGAACTTGAACTTCTCATACAGGTCTTCCAGCCGCAACAACGTGCGTATGCGCTCGTTGAAAGGGTATTCGTAGACGATCAAAATGACATCCCTTTATAGGTGGGCTGGAGAACGATCCCGTGATTCTGTATCAAGCTGCGCAAAATTACAAACGTTCCCTGGGCTGTGCAGCCATTCTTTCAGCGCAGTCGAGATAAAACCGGTGCAGCCGTTCCACCTGGGGAGCGAGCGCTTCGATGCCATCGTCGTTGCTGATGACGTCGTGGGCGCCGGCCAGCCTGGCCTGGCGCGTCACCTGTGCCGCCATGATGGCCTTGACCTGCTCTTCTTGCAAGCCATTGCGGGCCATTACGCGGGAAATTTGTATATTTTCGGGACAGTCGATGGCCAGCACCCGCTCCACCTGGCCCGGCCAGGTCCCCGATTCGAGCAGCAGGGGCACCACGAAGATCAGGTAGGGACCGTCGGCAACGGCCGCCGCGGCATTGGTCGCATCGCGGATGAGGGGATGGAGGATCGCCTCCAGGCGCTGCCGGGCAGCGGGGTCGGAGAACACCAGGGCGCGCATCCTGGCACGGTCGAGCGCGCCTTCAGGGGTGGCGAACTCGGGCCCGAACTCGGCCACGATGGCGGGCATCGCCGCGCCGTGCGGCGCGGTCAGGGAATGGGCGATCAGGTCGGTGTCGATGACCGAGGCGCCGTGCGCGGCGAACATGTCGGCCACCGTGCTCTTGCCGCAGCCGATGCCGCCGGTCAGGCCGACGCTGAAACGACCCTGCTTTTTTTCCATGCGATTGTTCTCGGCCTGCACGTTGTCAGCCCAGCATGCCTTGGGTGAAACGCGCGATCGGCGTTCCGTACAAAAGAGCAATGAAACCCGCAGCCGCCAGGTAGGGGCCGAACGGGATCGGCTTTTCGCGTCCGTGTTTGGCGAACACGATCAGGCTGATGCCGACCAGCGCGCCCACGACGGACGAGAGCAGGATGATGGTCGGCAGCATGGTCCAGCCGAGCCAGGCACCGAGGGCTGCGAGCAGCTTGAAGTCACCATAGCCCATCCCCTCCTTGCCTGTCGCCAGCTTGAACAGCCAGTAGATCCCCCAGAGCACCAGGTAGCCGGCCGCCGCGCCGATCACCGCCTCGCTGAGCGGCACGAAGGTGCCGTTCAGGTTGACCAGCAGGCCGGCCCACAGCAGCGGGAAGGTCAGGTCGTCGGGCAGCAGCTGGGTGTCGTAGTCGATCATCGTCATGGCCAGCAGCGAGTAGCCGAAAAACAGGGTCGCCAGGCCAGCCCAGCCGCTGCCGAAGGTCCACACCAGCAGCGCCGACAGCAAGGCGGTGGCCACTTCGACCAGCGGGTAGCGTATCGAGATGGGCGCCTTGCAGGCGCTGCATTTGCCGCCGAGCATAAGATAGCTCAGCACCGGGATGTTTTCCAGCGCCGTGATCTGGTGCCCGCAGTGCGGGCAGCTCGAGCGCGGCACCATCAGGTTGAAGCGGTCGGTGTGCGTCAGTTCCTTGCCGCTTTCGTGGGCCACGTAGTTGTCGGACTCGCGCTGCATCATCTTCGGAACGCGGTAGAACACCACGTTCAGGAAGCTGCCGATGAGCAGGCCGAACAGGCCGGCGGCCAGGCTGGCGCCAAGACTGGCTGGTGCGGCAAACAAAAGGGTGTCCGGTAGCATGTATGTCCCAACGCTAAAAAATGAAAAATGTGCTCTACATCAATCTATTTTAGGGGTTTTTCCGCCGCTTGTGGGTGTTGCGCCCTCTGCCAGGCGGAAAACGCCGTCCCGATGAAGAGGTCGCCGTCGTAGCTCAGGTGATTGGTGTCCCTGTACATCAGCCTGCCGTCCTTCATGCCCCAGCAAAACTGCCGGTCGCATAGTTGCATGGCCGGGGAAAACAGTTCGACCGTTGGGAACTCGCGCAGCACCTCCGCCAGCATCGCATCGTGCTCGGCGCCTGCCTTGTCGAACGTTGCGCGTGCTACTGCGCACGGGACTTTGGTGTTCGAGCTGATGACGCCGGCGCGCTTGATGCAGGCGCGCGGGTCGAAGTCGAGCCAGGCGATGTCGTTCATGAAGATGACGTGCTTGCCGGCCTCGGTGAAGCGCTTGAAGGTTTCGCGCATGGCGTCCGTCAGCGCCGGCCAGCCGCTGTGCAATTTTACCGCCGTCGAGATCAGCACCGTCTTGATGCTGGGTGTCGCCAGCGCCAGTTCGAGCATTGGCTGGGTCGCCTTCTGATACTCGTCGTCCGCGGCCGGAAGGCCCCAGAACGGATGGCGCGTGCCCAGGAACAGCAGGTTGTCTCCCTGCTCGCGGTAGTGGCGGGTCAACCCGGCCACCACATGATAACCGTGGCTGTCGCCGATCAGGGCCACGGTGGGAGGGGCGTGCACCTTGTCGAGAAGGCAGTACTGGTAGAGCGTGGTAAACCCGTAGCGCAGCTTGCATGCGGCCGCGTTGTCGGCGTCTTCCACCAGCACCAGCGCCTTGTTGTTGTGCTGGTTCTCGACAATGCCCGGGCGCAGCGGCAGGCCGGCGTTGCGCCAGACGTAGGCGCCGCCAGCGGCCACGGCCAGCATCAGCGCGACCAGCAGCGCGACCGGCCAGCGTGCGTGGCTGACGCGGCGCAGCGGCCGCTCCAGCAGCCGGTAGGTCAGCCACGCCAGCGCGATGGCGAGCAGCACGGCGGCGGCGCGGATTGCCGGCCGCGGGAGTCCCGATTCGACGATCTGCGCGAACGAGAGCAAGGGCCAGTGCCACAGGTAAAGCGGATAGCTGATCAGCCCGAACCACACCATCACCCGGTTCGACAGCAGCACCCGGTTCGGCCACGCGCCAGGACCGGCTGCGATCAGGAATGCTGCGCCGCAAGTGGGCAGCAGGGCCGGCCAGCCGGGAAAGCTGGCGTCTTTCGTCACCAGCACGAGCGCCAGCGCGATCAGTCCCAGGCCGGACCACGCCAGCAGCGCGCGCGGCAGCGGCGCGGCGCCAGGCGCGGGTGGCTTGAGCAGGAAGGCGGCCAGCGTGGCGCCGATCCACAATTCCCAGACCCGGCCGGCGGGCAAGTAGAAGGTGGCGTTGGGCCAGTGCGCCAGGCCTGCGACGTTGAGCACGAACGACAGCAGCGTGAGCACGGCGCTCACCGCCAGCAGGTTCAGGCGCCACTTCCAGGCCAGCAACAGCAGCACCGGCCAGGCAATGTAGAACTGTTCCTCGATGCCGAGCGACCACAGGTGCAGCAAGGGCTTGGTTGCGGCCGCGGTATCGAAATAGCCCACCTCGTTGAACAACACGACGTTCGATACGAAGCCGGCGCCACCCAGCATGTGCTTGCCGAGCTGCTTGAATTCGTCGGGGAACAGGGCGAACCAGCCGAACAGCGAGCAGGCCGCCAGCACCAGGACCAGGGCCGGAAAGATGCGCCTGATGCGGCGCGCGTAGAACGTGCCGAAGCTGAAAGTGCCTTGCGCCAGGCCCTGCATGATGATGCTCGAGATCAGGAAGCCGGAAATGACGAAGAAGATGTCGACCCCGACGAAGCCGCCCGCGATCAGGTCCGGAAAGGCGTGGAAGGCGACCACCGACAGCACCGCCAGCGCGCGCAGGCCGTCGATGTCGGGGCGGTAGGCCGGATGGTCGGAGCGCGGCGCGATGCGCACGCTCGCGGCCGGTCCGGAAATGACGGGGTCTTTATCTATTCGCATGATCGGGCAGTGTGCGTTTCAGGTCGTCGCTCACGAGGAGGCCGCCCGCAGTATAGACGATTTGGCAAGCATGGCGGAAGGACGAGGCAACAGGCTGGTAGAGCTTGCGACCAACTAAAAAAGTATCAACGATGTTGACACGTAATCCGGGCGTTGATACAGTGTGTATACGGAGCTTCAATAAAAGGGAAATATCATGGTGGCAAAAGCTGTAGACGCATCGATCAACCGGTGGGGAAATGGCCTCGCCGTCCGCCTCAATAAGGCGGTGGCGAAGGCGGCTGGCGTGGCCGAAGGGACGCCCGTTCGTATCATCGCCGAACCTGGACGCATTGTCATCGAGACTACTGTGAAAAAGAAATCATTGAACGACATGCTGCAGGCATTTAGCCTGGAGCTTCATGGTGGGGAACTCATGGCAACGAGTGCTCCTGTGGGTGAGGAGATCATTTGATGACTCCTGCTGGCTGGGTTCCTGATCGATCCGAGATTATCTATATCCAGCATACTCCTCACGCTGGGACCGAAATGCCGGGAGTCCATCCACTCTTGGTTGTCTCTACGAAGCAATTTAATGAGAAAACCGGCATCGTCATCGGCTTTCCGATGACGCATGCTGAGAGACACAAGACCAATCCTTTTGCTGTTGCTGTGCAAGGTCCAAAAGACGAGGTGGGCTACGTTGTCACAAATCAGCCGAAATCGTTCGATTGGAGGGCGCGCAACGCCGGTCCTCATCCATGGGGTGGTGGACATACCGAGGCGCTGGCAAAAGCGCTCGAAATCCTCGATGAAATTTGCGGCTTCTCTACAGAATAGCGTTCTTGCCTTTACAGCGCATAGCTACACATGAATTGCCGTCACGGGCGCACAATGAAGAAAGCCGCCCTAAGGCGGCTTTCTGGTCTTTCTGGTGTTAGTGGCGCAACGACGCCCGCACCCTGCAAGCGCGGCCTCAGACCACCGCGCCCAGCTTAAAGATCGGCAGGTACATGGCGATCACCAGGCCGCCGATCAGTACGCCGAGAATGACCATGATGATCGGTTCCATCAGGGACGACAGCCCGGCCACGGCTTCGTCGACTTCCTCTTCGAAGAAGTCGGCGACCTTGCCCAGCATGGAATCGAGCGCGCCCGATTCCTCGCCGATGGCCACCATCTGCGTCACCAGGCTGGGAAATACATTGGCGTTCTGCATCGCCACCGTCAGGCTGGTTCCGGTGCTCACCTCGTTCTGGATTTTCCTGGTCGCGTCCAGGTAGACCGCGTTGCCGGAGGCGCCGCCGACCGAGTCGAGCGCTTCGACCAGCGGCACGCCGGCCGCGAACATGGTCGCCAGCGTGCGCGTCCAGCGTGCAATCGTGGCCTTGCGGATCACCGTGCCGAAGATCGGCGCCTTGAGCAGGGCGACGTCCATGAAGCGCTGCACCTCAAGCGAACGGCGCCATGACTGGAAGAAGAAGTAGATCGAGCCGAACAGGCCGCCGAAGATCAGCCACCACCAGGCCACGAAGAATTCCGAGATCGCCATCACCATCAGGGTCGGGGCCGGCAGGTCGGCGCCGAAGCTGGAGAATACCGACTTGAAGGCAGGCACCACCCAGATCATGATGATGGCGGTGACCACGAACGCGATCGCCAGGATCGAGACCGGGTACATCAGGGCCGACTTGATCTTGGCCTTGATGGCGATGGTTTTTTCCTTGTAGATGGCAAGCCGGGTCAGCAGGTCTTCCAGGATACCTGCCTGTTCGCCGGCCCCGACCAGGTTGCAGAACAGCGGGTCGAAATACAGGGGGTACTTGCGGAATGCATTGTTCAGGCTGGTACCGGTCTCGATGTCCGAGCGCAGGTCCAGGATCAGCTTGGCCATCGATGGATTGGCGTGGCCCTTGCCGACGATGTCGAACGATTGCAGCAGCGGCACCCCGGCCTTCATCATGGTGGCGAGCTGGCGCGTGAACAGGGCGATGTCCTTGTCGGTGATCTTCCTGCCGCTGCGGTGAACCTTTTTCTTGACCTTGGTCACCATCACGCCCTGGCGGCGCAAGGTCGCCTTGACGATCGCTTCGCCTCCGGCGCGCAGTTCGCCCCGTACGGTCTTGCCGGACTTGTCCTTGCCTTCCCAGGCGTAGACGATTTCCTTGACCTGGGTGCCGGCCGCGGCTTTCATTTGTGACGTTGCCATATTCTTCCTATTCGTTGGTGCACCCGAGCACTTCTTCCAGGCTGGTCAGCCCTTGCCTGACCTTCATCAGGCCGGAGCGGCGCAGCGATTTCACCCCTTCCAGCTCGGACTGCGCGGCAATCTCCATCGCGTTGCCGTGCGACAGAATGATCTTTTCGATGGCAGGGGTGATCGGCATGATCTGGTAGATGCCGACCCGGCCCTTGTAGCCCCCGCCCAGGCAGCGCTCGCAGCTGCCCGGCCCGTAGGGCTTCCAGTCGCCTTCCAGTTCTTCCTCGCGAAAGCCGGCTGCCAGCAGGACTTCGCGGCTGGTCTCGACCGGCTTCTTGCAGGTGCACAGGCGCCGCGCCAGGCGCTGCGCGGTGATCATGATGACCGAGGAGGCAATGTTGAACGGCGCCACGCCCATGTTCATCAGGCGCGTCAGGGTCGATGGCGCGTCGTTCGTGTGCAGGGTGGAAAACACCATGTGGCCGGTCTGGGCCGCCTTGATCGCGATGTCGGCCGTTTCCAGGTCGCGGATCTCGCCGACCATGATGATGTCCGGATCCTGGCGCAGGAAGGACTTGAGCGCGACCGGGAAGGTGAGGCCGGCCTTGTCGTTGACGTTGACCTGGTTGACCCCGGGCAGGTTGATCTCGGCCGGGTCTTCCGCGGTCGAAATGTTGATGCCCGGCTTGTTGATCACGTTCAGGCAGGTGTACAGCGACACCGTCTTGCCCGAGCCGGTCGGGCCGGTCACCAGCACCATGCCGTAGGGGCGCTGGATGGCATCGAGCAGCAATTCTTTCTGATCCGGGTCGTAGCCGAGCGCGTCGATGCCCATCTGGGCTTGCGTCGCGTCCAGGATACGCATCACGGTCTTTTCGCCGAACAGGGTCGGCAGGGTGCTCACGCGAAAGTCGATGGTCTTGACCGGCGACAGGATCAGGCGCATGCGGCCGTCCTGCGGCACGCGCTTTTCAGAAATGTCGAGCTTGGCGAGCACCTTGATGCGCGAGACCAGCTTGTCGCGGATCGTGATCGGCGGCTGGGCATGCTCGCGCAGCACGCCGTCGATGCGCAGGCGGATCCGGTAGAACTTCTCGAACGGCTCGAAATGGATGTCCGAGGCGCCCATGTTGACCGCATCGATCAGGATCTTGTTGAGGAACTTGACGATCGGCGCGTCTTCGATGTCGTTGGCGCCCGTATCGGCAACGGTCACCGGTTCTTCTTCGGCGAAGGTGATGTCCTGTTCGTCGCCGATCATCTCGTTGATGTTCTGCTCGGCGGTCTTGCTGATCGCCGCGAGCAGCTTGAGCAGCACGTCGTGCGCCACGATCACCGGCTCGACCGACGATTCGCTCTGGAACTTGATCTGGTCGAGCGCCTGGATATTGGTCGGGTCGGAAATGGCCACCGACATCTTGTTGCCGCGCTTGGCCAGCGCGATCACGCGCTGGGCCTGCATCAGGCGGTCGTCGATCGCCTTGGGCGGCAGCGCATCGAGGTTGAAGCCCTGCAGGTCCATCTGCGGATAGCCAAACGTTTCGGCGCAGAACGCGGCCAGCGCGCGTGCGTCGATGCTGCCGGCGGCGAGCAGGGTGTCGATGAACTGGCCCTTGTCGGCCGCGGCTTTCTTTTGCAGTGTGTCCGCCTGTGCCGCCGTCAGGCGTCCGGCCTGCACCAGCGCACGGGCCAAGCCCGACATTGGCGTGCCTGAGGTCGGGGTAGGGAGGACTGCTGCCATATGGACACGGGGGTAAAAGGAGCCGATGAACGACAAACGCGCCGGCCCAGAATGAACTGTATCGGCGAACTGTGGTCGATCATGCCTTCGAGCATGACATTTGTAAAGTGTTTGTCGTCGTGCGAGACGCGCCCATACCACGTAGTCGAAATGGCATTGCCTTGCGCAAGGCGGGCGCGAAGTACCTCAACTGTAACGTTTGCCGCCAGCGCGCTTGAGCTTTACCACCTTGATCGATTGGTTCTGGACCTGCACCACCTCGATCACACAGCCGCCGATTTTCAGGCTGATCGGCGCATCCGGGATCTCCTGCAACTGCTCGAGCATCAGGCCGTTGAGGGTCTTGGGGCCGTCCAGCGGGAAGTTCAGGCCGAGCCGCTTGTTAATGTCGCGCAAGGCCGTTCCGCCGTCGAGCAGGCATTCGCCCTGCGCATCCCAGCCGAAAGTCTCGCTGCGCGCGGCGCCCGGAACCGATGTCGTAAATTCACCGATCATTTCCTCAATGATATCGTCGAGCGTGACCAGCCCCTGCACCTCGCCGTACTCGTCGACGATGATGCCCAGCCGCTCCTTGTTCTCCTGGAAGTACTGGAGCTGGGTAAACACGCCGGTGTCCTGGGGAATGAAATAAGGCGTGCTGAGCAGCTCGCGGAAATGCTCCACGGTCAGCTCCTCTTCCTCGTTGAGCAGGGCCACCGCCTTGCGTACATGCAAGATGCCGACGATCTGGTTGATTTCGCCTTCGTACACCGGCAGCTTGTTGTGGTAGCAGGTGGTGAGCTGGTGCACGATTTCCTCGACCGGCACGGCCAGGTTGAGCGCCTCGACCTGCGAGCGCGGCGTCATGATGTCCTCGACCGAAATGGTCTCCAGGTCGAACAGGTTGAGCAGGATGCTCTTGTGTTTTTGGGGAATGAAATTGCCGCCCTCGAGCACGATCGAACGCAGCTCCTCGGGCGAGACCCGGTGCAGGTGCGAATGCTCGCCGGCCTTGACCCGGAACAGTTTGAGCACCAGCCCCACGAACAGGTTCACGAACCAGGTCACGGGCTTGACCACCGTCATCAATGGCTTGAGGATCATGCTGGCCCACAGCGAGATGCGCTCGGGATAGCTGGCGCCGATCACCTTGGGCGAGATTTCGCCGAACACGATCAGCAGGAAGGCCACGGCGGCGGTGGCGATCGTGATCACGCTTTCCTCCTGCCCGAAGAACATGATGGCCATGGCGGTCACCAGCGCGGTGGCGAGCGCATTGATCAGGGTGTTGCAAATGAGGATAACGGAGAGCAGCTTATCGGTGCGCTCGAGCAGCCACAGTGCGGTTCCGGCGTGTTTGCTGCCGCGCTTGGCCAGGTGGCGCAGGCGATGCTTGTTGGCCGCGATGAGCGCCGTTTCCGCCATGGCGAAAAAGGCTGAGCCGAGAATAAGTAGGAAAAGTGCAAGAAAAAGCACCCAGAGCGGCACGGTATCCAAGGGTCACCGTAAAAAATCGTGCAGGGGGAAGCTGGTTGGCATGGGAGCGGGCCGGGCCCAGGATGGTCCGGTGGCAGACGCCACCGCAGAGCTACGAATTCTAAGTCAAGCCCGCCGTCCTTGCAAGTTTGGCCAGAACGGCTACCCGTTCCACCAGTGCGAGGTCACGCCCGCCGCCGGAAGCCGGGCCTGCACCGCCTGGTGGATGATGCCGGCGGCCAGGGCCTGGTCGGCATTGAAAATGCGGGCGTTGCCGGTCAGGTTGCTGCGGATGTCGTCCCGGCCCCCGGCGCCGCGGGTGGCCTCTTCGAAGATGCAGGCGTAGCGCTCGGCGTCGAAGTCGAGGCAGTCGCGCCATTCGCTCACGCGCGAATGGTCGGCCGCCACCAGGTTGCCGAAGCCCCAGTGCAGCGGATGGACCAGGAAGCGCGTGCCGGGGCAGGCATAGCGCCGCCCGCCCGCCAGGAAAATGACCACCCCGACCGACTCCACGCTGCCGATATTGTGGGTGGTGAGCGGCAGCGGCAGCGACTTCAGGAAGAAGTACAGGGCAAAGCCGGCGGTCATGTTGCCGCCCTCGGTAGACATGTGCAGTTCGATCTCGCTGGCGCCGCTTTGCAATGCCTGCAGGCACAGGTTGCGGATCGTACACACGGCATTGTGGTTGATCGGACCGATAAAGTGAACGATGTGCAAGGACATGTGCTCTCCTGACTTGAGTGCCAAGAATAGCAAGTTTTAGCCATGAGGCACTGTTCGGCTGGACGGGCCTAGCTTCCGCGGTAGGTCGAATACGACCAGGGCGTCATCACCAGCGGCACATGATAGTTCTGGTCGGCATGTGCGATGCCGAAGGCGATGGTGACCCGGTCGATGAAGCGCGGTTCGGGCAAGCTCACGCCCTGGGCGGCGAAATAGTCGCCGGCAAAAAACACCAGCTCGTACTGGCCGGGGTGCATCGCGTCGCCTTCCAGCAGGGGGGCGCAGCGGCCGTCCTGGTTGGTGGTCTCCATCTTGAGCAGGGTACGCCCGGCCGCACCGACTGCGTACAGTTCGATCCTGACGCCCGCACCGGGCCTGCCTTGCGTGGTGTCGAGCACGTGCGTGCTGAGTTTTCCCATCGTCGTTCCTATATGTCCAGGGTGAGGCTGCGTATTGCGCAGATCATATACCCTTGTGCGCCAGGCAATATATGATGAGAGATATACCCGCCATCCTACCTGCCCATCGATGACTACTTACGACAACTACCCGCGCGACCTGATCGGCTACGGCCGCACGCCCCCGCACCCGCAATGGCCGGGGCAGGCGCGCATTGCCCTGCAATTCGTGCTGAACTACGAAGAGGGCGGCGAAAACAACGTGCTGCATGGCGATCCGGCGTCCGAGACCTTCCTGTCCGAGATCATCGGCGCGGCCGCCTTCCCGATGCGCCACATGAGCATGGAATCGCTCTACGAGTACGGTTCGCGCGCCGGGCTGTGGCGCCTGCTGCGCATGTTCGAGGAGCGCCGCCTGCCGCTGACCGTGTTCGGGGTGTCGATGGCGCTCAAGCGCAATCCGGAGGCGCTCGCCGCCTTCCGCCAGCTCGGCCACGAGATTGCCTGCCACGGCCTGAAATGGATTTCCTACCAAAACGTGGACGCCGCCACCGAGCGCGCCCACATGGAGGAAGCGGTCCAGATCCTGCGCGACCTGACCGGCGAGGCGCCGCAAGGCTGGTACACCGGGCGCGACTCGCCCAACACGCGCCGCCTGGTGGTCGAGCACGGCGGCTTCAGCTACGACTCCGACTACTACGGCGACGACCTGCCGTTCTGGGAACAGGTGGAATATACCGATGCGAGCGGGGCCCGGGCGGTCAAGCCGCACCTGGTGGTGCCTTACACGCTAGACACCAACGACATGCGCTTTGCCGCGATGCAGGGTTTCAATTCCGGCACCCAGTTCTTCGATTACCTGAAGGATGCCTTCGACGTGCTGTACGCCGAGGGCGACCCGAACGGCCTGAACCGGCCGAAAATGCTGTCGGTGGGCCTGCACTGCCGGCTGGTGGGGCGCCCCGGACGCGCCGCCGCGCTGGCGCGCTTCCTCGACTATGTACAACATCACGACAAGGTGTGGATCACGCGCCGCATCGACATCGCCGACCACTGGCGCGCGACCCATCCAAGCGGGGCGGCATGATGCAGGCTATTATGGTGAAAGCGAGATAGCGGACATCATTGAACGGTTATATGGCGCCGGATCACGGATGTTAACCTTGCAAGCCAGGATAAAGCCGAGGCCCACATGTCAGAACCGATTCGTTATTACTATCAGGGCGCAGTGCGGGAGGTGGCCGATGCGCCGCCCACGCAGACGATTTTGCAGCATTTGCGCGAAGACCTGCATTGCACCGGCACCAAGGAAGGCTGCGCGGAGGGCGACTGCGGGGCCTGCACGGTCGTGATCGGTTCGCTTGAAAACGGCAAGCTCGAACTGAAGGCCGTCAATTCCTGCATCCAGCTCACCCCCACCCTCGACGGCAAGGCCCTGTTCTCCGTGGAAGACCTGCAACAGGACAACGGCGCGCTGCACCCGGTCCAGCAGGCCATGGTCGAATGCCACGGCTCCCAGTGCGGCTTCTGCACCCCGGGCTTCGTGATGTCGCTGTGGGGCATGTACCTGAAACAGGACGGCAGGCAGCCGACCCGCTGCGAGATCGACGACGCGCTCTCGGGCAACCTGTGCCGCTGCACCGGCTACCGTCCCATCATCGAGGCCGCCGAGCGCATGGGCCAGTTGCCGCGCGTCGATTTCGACCGCGCAGCCCTCACCGTGCAGTTGCAACAGATCCAGCGCGGCGCACTGGCCACCTACAGCGTTGGCGGCCAGCAGTTCCACGCGCCGCGCACGCTCGACGAACTGGTCAGGCTGCGCGCCGAGAAGCCGGCCGCCTTGCTGCTGGCCGGCTCGACCGACATTGGACTGTGGGTGACCAAGCAGATGCGCGAGCTGGGCGAGATCATCTACCTCGGCCACGTCGACGCACTCAAGGCGATCAGCGAAGCGGACGGCATGATCAGCATCGGCGCCGGCGCCACCCTTAACGACGCCTACGAGGCCGTGTGCCGCCACTATCCGGAGCAGCTGTCCGAGATGTGGCAGCGTTTCGCCTCGCTCCCGATCCGCAACGCGGGCACCCTGGGCGGCAATGTCGCCAACGGCTCGCCGATCGGCGATTCGATGCCGTGGCTGATCGCCCTGGGAAGCCAGGTGGTGCTGCGCAGCGCAGCCGGCGAACGCGTGCTGGCGCTGGAAGACTTTTATCTCGATTACCAGAAGAAGGACCTGCAAGCCGGCGAATTCGTGCAGGCCGTGCGGGTGCCGCTGCCGCTGCCGCAGGCCGGGGTGCAGTTTCGCACCTACAAGCTGGCCAAGCGCTTCGACCAGGACATCTCGGCGGTTTGCGCCGCGTTTGCCTTGCGAATCGACGGCGAGCTCGTGACGCAGGCGCGCATCGCCTTCGGCGGCATGGCGGCAACGCCCAGGCGCGCGGCCAGGACCGAAGCGCTCTTGATCGGCAAGCCCTGGACCGACGAGGTCGTGGCCGACGCGATGGCCATGATGGCGCAGGACTATGCGCCACTGAGCGACATGCGGGCCTCGGGCGAGTACCGCATGAAAGCGGCGCAAAACCTGCTGCGCCGCTTCTGGTTCGAGACGCGCCGCGATGCGCCCCTGGCGCGCTCCGGCGTGAACGCGTTCGCCGTGCGTGCTTGAAGAGGACACCATGAAACATCCGGAAGCACCAGTACTGAAAACGGCTGCGTGGAGCGAAGTGGGCAAACCGCATCCGCACGAATCGGCGCGCCTGCACGTGCTCGGGCAGGCTACCTACACCGACGACATCCCCGAGGTGCAAGGCACGCTGCACGCCGCGCTCGGCCTGTCGGCCAAGGCGCACGCGAACATCACCGCCATCGACCTGGCCGACGTGCGCGCGAGCACCGGCGTGGTGGCCGTGCTCACTGTCAGCGACATCCCCGGCACCAACGATTGCGGCCCCATCATCCATGACGACCCGATCCTGGCCGACGGCCTCGTGATGTACGTCGGCCAGCCCATCTTCATCGTGGTGGCCGACACCCACGACCACGCACGGCGCGCCGCGCGCCTGGCCAAGGTCAGCTACGAAGAACTGCCCGCGATCCTGACGCCGCAGGCGGCCAGGGCGGCCGGCTCGTACGTGCTGCCGCCGATGCATCTGGCGCGCGGCGACTACCAGGGCGCGTTCGAGCGCGCGCCGCATTCGGTCAAGGGCCAGTTGTATGTGGGCGGCCAGGAGCAGTTCTACCTCGAAGGCCAGATCTCGTACGCGATCCCGAAGGAAGACAAGGGCATGCTGGTGCTGTGCTCGACCCAGCATCCGAGCGAGATGCAGCACGTGGTCGCGCATGCCCTCGGGGTGCAAGCGCATAACATCGTGGTCGAATGCCGGCGCATGGGCGGCGGCTTCGGCGGCAAGGAGTCGCAGTCGGCGCTGTGGGCGGCGGCCAGCGCGATCGCGGCGGCCAGGCTGAAGCGCCCGGTCAAGCTGCGCGCCGACCGCGACGACGACATGCTCGTCACCGGCAAGCGCCACTGCTTCCATTACGACTACGAAGTCGGCTACGACGACAGCGGCAAGATTGTCGCCGCCAAGGTCGACATGATCTCGCGCGCGGGCTATTCGGCCGACCTGTCCGGCCCCGTCGCGACCCGTGCGGTGTGCCACTTCGATAATACCTACTACCTGTCGGATGTCGACATCCACGCCGCCTGCGGCAAGACCAACACGCAGTCGAACACGGCGTTTCGCGGTTTCGGCGGTCCGCAGGGCGCGATCGCGATCGAATACGTGATCGACGAGATCGCACGCAACCTCGGGCGCGATGCGCTCGATATCCGCCGCCTCAATTTCTACGGGCGCGAGGAGCGCAACGTGACCCCGTACGGGCAGGTCGTGCTCGACAACGTGATCCACGAGCTGGTGGCCGAACTCGAAGCGAGCAGCCAGTACCGTGCGCGCCGCGAAGCGATCGCCGCCTTCAATTCCACCAGCCCGGTGCTCAAGAAAGGCTTGTCGCTTACCCCGGTCAAGTTCGGCATTGCGTTCAACGTGACCCACCTGAACCAGGCCGGCGCGCTGGTGCATGTGTACGTGGACGGCTCGATTACCGTCAACCACGGCGGCACCGAAATGGGGCAGGGCATCAACACCAAGGTGATGCAGGTGGTGGCGCACGAACTGGGGGTCGACCTGGCCCAGGTGCGCGCGAGCGCAACCGACACCAGCAAGGTCGCCAATACCTCGGCCACGGCCGCTTCCACCGGGGCCGACCTGAACGGCAAGGCTGCGCAGGACGCGGCGCGCCAGATCCGCGAGCGCCTGGCCGCGCACGCGGTCACGCTGTACGGCGGCGAGGCCGGCGCGGTGCGCTTTGCCGGCAACCTCGTATCCGTGAACGGACACGATGTGCCGTTCTGCGAGATCGTGAGAACGGCCTACCTGGCCCGCGTGCAGCTCTGGTCGGACGGCTTTTACGCAACGCCCAAGCTGCACTGGGACCCGAAGACCATGAACGGCAATCCGTTTTCGTACTTCGCGTACGGCGCGGCCGTATCTGAAGTCGTGGTCGATACCCTGACCGGCGAATGGAAGCTGCTGCGTGCGGACGCGCTGTACGACGCCGGCAAGTCGCTCAATCCGGCCATCGATATCGGCCAGGTGGAGGGCGCGTTCATCCAGGGCATGGGCTGGCTCACCACTGAACAATTATGGTGGAATGCGGGCGGCAAGCTGATGACGCACGCGCCGTCGACCTACAAAATTCCCGGCGTGTCCGATTGCCCGGAAGACTTCCGGGTGCGCCTGTTCGCCAACAGCAATGTCGAAGACAGCATCCACCGCTCCAAGGCGGTTGGCGAGCCGCCGCTGCTGCTGCCGTTCTCGGTGTTCTTCGCGATCCGCGATGCGGTGTCGGCGGTCGGCGGACACAATGTCAATCCTCCGCTCAATGCGCCGGCCACCAGCGAAGAAATCCTCAAGTCGGTTGCCGCGGTCGAAGCGGCAGTGCGCAAGGCAAGGTGATGGACGACTGGCTCACAGGGTTTGGGCACGGACCGGCAGTGCTGGTCACGGTGGCGATCGTCGAAGGCTCCGGCCCGCGCGAGCCGGGCACCAGGATGCTGGTGAACGGCGCCAGCCAGTTCGGCACGATCGGCGGTGGTCATCTTGAAATGCGGGCTTGGGAAATCGCGCGCGCCATGCTGGCCGACGGCAGGCAGCGCCACTTCGAACGCTTCGCCCTTGGCCCCAGCCTTGGCCAGTGCTGCGGTGGGGTGGTGCACCTTGCGTTCGAGCTGTTTGATTTAGAGCACGGCGCGATGCTGGAGCGGCGCCGCGGCGAGGACAGCTGGCGCCTGATCGCGATCGACGGATTGTCCGAGGCGGCCCTGTTCGACGCGGCCGGAAAACAGCTGGCCGGCGCCCACGCGCCGCTGTTTGCGCGCGACCGCGGTACGCATGTGATGCAGGAGCAGGACGGGCGGCGCTGGCTGGTCGATGCGGTGCTCGCGCCGCGCGCGCGCCTGGTGCTGTTCGGCGCCGGCCACGTGGGCACGGCGATCGTGCGCGCACTGGCGCATTTGCCCTGCAATGTCACCTGGGTCGACGAGCGCGACGCGATGTTCCCGCTTGACGTGCCCGGCAATGTCACGGTCGAGGCGACCGATACGCCCGAAGCGCTGGTCGACGCCGCGCCTGCGGGAGCCAGTTTCCTGGTCATGACGCACAGCCACGCGCTGGACCAGCGCCTGACCGAAGCGATCATGGCGCGCGCCGATGTGGGCTGGTTCGGGCTGATCGGCTCCAAGACCAAGCGCAAGCAGTTCGAACACCGGCTGCGCGCGCGCGGCGTGGACCCGGCGCGGATCGACGCGATGGTATGCCCGATCGGGCTACCCGGCATCACCAACAAGGCGCCCGCCGTGATCGCCGCCTCTGTCTGCGCCCAGTTGCTGACCGTGTGGGAAGCGGCCGAACAAGCGGCCGCTGGCGCCCCGCCGTTAAGGCTGGTAGCCTCTCGTAGTTGAACCAGAAAGAAAAAATGTCGACAGCAATACCATCATTGCAAGCCTACCGTGCCAGCTTGCTGCACTTCCACGCCGATCCGGCGTTCAGCGAGCATGCGTTTTCGTGGCATGAGGACGGCCTGCTGGTCGTCGCCGGCGACAAGATCCATGCCGCTGGCGACTACGCGCAACTGGCCGCCACGCTGCCGCCCGGCCTGGTCCCGCTCGACTATCGCGGCAAGATCATCATGCCCGGCTTCATCGACACCCATCTGCATTTTCCACAGACCGACATGATCGCCTCGCCGGCGCCGGGCCTGTTGCCCTGGCTGGAAACCTACACCTTCCCGACCGAGCGCCAGTTCGCCGACTCGGTCCATGCGCGCGAAGTGGCCGAATTTTTCCTCGACGAGCTGCTGCGCTGCGGGACCACCACCGCGATGGTCTACTGCACCGTGCACAAGGAGTCGGTCGATGCCTTTTTCGAGGCGAGCGAGGCGCGCAAGCTGCGCATGGTGGCCGGCAAGGTGCTGATGGACCGCCACTGCCCCGAGTTCTTGTGCGACAGCGCCGAGGGCGGCGCGCGCGACAGCGAAGAGCTGATCCGCAAATGGCACAAACGGGGACGCTCGCTGTACGCGATCACCCCGCGCTTCGCTCCCACCTCGTCCGAGGCGCAGCTGCACCTGGCGGGCGAACTGGCCGCTGCCTATCCGGACACCTTCATCCAGACCCACGTATCGGAGAATGACGAGGAGTGCAGCTGGGTCAAGGAGCTGTTTCCCGAGGCGCGCAGCTACCTGGACGTGTACGACCGCCACGGCCTGATGCGCCCTCGCGCCATGTTCGGCCACTGCATCTGGCTCGACGGCCATGACTTCGGGCGCATGGCCGAAACGCAGTCGGCTGCCGCAATCTGCCCCACCTCCAATTTCTTCCTCGGCAGCGGGCTGTTCGATTTCGAGAAGGCCGACGCGGCCCGGGTGCAGCTCTCGCTGGCCACCGACGTCGGCGGGGGGACCTCATTCTCAATGTTGCAAACAATGAATGAAGCCTATAAAGTAGCGCGATTGAAAGGCAGCTACCTGCCCGCCGTGCGCATGTTTTACCTGGCCACGCTGGGTGCTGCACGCAGCATGCAACTCGAAGGCACCATCGGCAGCTTCGTGCCGGGCGCGGAAGCGGACTTCATCGTGCTCGACCCGCAGGCGACGCCCTTGCTGGCGCGCCGCACGGCGCGCTGCAACAATCTCGAGGAACTGCTGTTTGCGCTGGCGCTGCTGGGCGACGATCGCGCCATCCGCGCGACCTACGCCGCCGGCGGAAAGGTGCACGAGCGCCTGCCGTCGTAGTTGTCCGGCAGTCCCGCCGGCTGGCAGTTTCTATCGAGAGAACCATCCATGCACATGAAGCTTTGCAGTCTGACGATCGCCCTGGCCTTTGCCGGCAGCGCCCATGCCGGCACGCCGAAGGCGAACGAGGCGGCGACCGCGCGCCACCTTGCCTCCTTGAACTCCGGGGACGCCCCGAAGCTGGCCGAACTGACCATGTTCTTCTCGCAGATGCCCAAGGGCGGCGACCTGCATCATCATTATTCGGGCGCCATCTACGCCGAGCAGTATGTCGACTGGATCGACAAGCAAGGCTATTGCGTCGACAAGCACAGCTACCGCATCCAGACCGCGCCGGAGATGGTCGCTTACGAACGCAGCAAGAGCGCGGCCGAGCGCAACTGCCTGTCGACCAAGGAAATCCTGGCAGACGATTACACCTACCGTGAATTGCTGCAGCGCTGGTCGAGCAAGGACTTCGACAACCATGGTGCACTCCAGCCGCCGCCCGACCGCCAGTTCTTCCAGACCTTCGGCTTTTTCGATGCGGTCTCGAACACCAATTTCAACGAAGGCTTGCTGCAGCTGAAAAGGCGCGCCATCGAGGAAAAAATAAGCTACATCGAGACCATGTTCAAGTCGGCGCCGTCGGTCAAGGACGCCGATCTGGACGCGCAACTGCAGCAGGCTGGCCTGGGCGAAGCGCTGGCCAGGCAGCTTGAGCGCGCCTGGGCCGCGCTCGACAAGGACCCGGCCTTCAATGCAAGAATCGCGGACTATCTCGCCATGGTCAAGGCGGCAGCGGCGAACGTGGATGACGACAACTTCACCATGCGTTACCAGGCCTACGTGTTCCGGCTGGCGGCGCCGTCGCAGGTGTTTTCATCCATGCTGGCCGGCTTCAAGGCGGCCAGGCAAAGCGATCTGATCGTCGGCGTTAATATTGTCGGCCAGGAGAGCGCGGCAGTGGCGATGCGCGACTACGCCTTGCACATGAAGATGTTCCAGTTTCTCAAGGCGCGCTATCCGGACGTGAAAACCGCCCTGCACGCTGGTGAACTCGCGCTCGGCGACGTGCCTCCCGAAGGGCTCAAGTTCCACATCGACGCCGCCTTGGCAACCGCCGGCGCGAACCGGATCGGCCACGGGATCGACCTGGCGCACGAATCGAATGTGTTCGGCATCCTGAAAACGATGCGTGAAAAGGACATCCCGGTTGAAATTAATTTGACGAGCAACGCCTTCATCTCGGGTATCAAGGGCGAGGCCCATCCGGTCACGCTGTACCGCAAGTACGGTGTTCCGTTCGTGATCTCGACCGACGACGCAGGTGTTACGCGCCACAACCTGGCCAATGAATACGTGCTGTTTGCCAGTCGCTACAAGCCCGATTACGCCGAGATCAAGAAGGTCTCGTACAACAGCCTGCGCTACGCCTTTTTGCCGGACCAGGAGAAAAAACGCCTGATCCGGCAGCTCGACACCCGCTATGCTGCGTTCGAGGCGCAGATCGCGGCGCTGCACACGGCCGGGCGAGGCAAGCTGCACGGCGCGCGGCGCTGACCGGAGCCACCCCGGCGGCCCGTGGATCCGGCAGCGCAACGCTGCCGGAAAGGCAAAGCCTTGACGGCCGGTCATCGCCTGCGGCACGAAAACCCCTCATCTTGTCGCCTGATGTGGCCTTCCCGCTACACAATTGCTCCCCAGAACGATGCTTTTGCGGAAATCCCCCGGAAAGAATTTCCCTCAAAATTGGCTCATTTATAATCGCGCCTTGTAGAGGCTGCTGTGAAACAGACACCGTTTACGTCAATACGCAACGTTCTTTCCGACGAATTTATATGTTTATCGTATAAATTGCCAAGCGAAATGGTATTTGTCATACATGTAACCATGATGCATAGTTGATTGACATGGTCCAATAAGATCAATCTTGCCGGTTTAGTCACGCGCAGGAAACATGAAAACGGCAGTATTTCGTCAGTTTAAATACACGGGCCACAAGCACGTCGAAGCAGGGATGCAGCACAGTAAGAGAGGGAAGTCTCTTGCCTGAAATCCGCAAGAAAAGCAGGTCAGGAACTCCCACATCATTATTAGTCTTTTTTGGGGTTATACAATGATCAATCAGAAACGGATTCAGCTGACCAAGCTGGCGCTGGCGTTGTCTATTGCGCTGTCCGCGGCACCGTCGTTCGCACAGAACACCACCTCTGCCATCGGTGGCCGCATTTCGGGCGCCGACGGCAAGCCTGCAAGCGGCGCCACGGTTTCCATCGTTCACACCGAATCGGGTTCGGTCAGCAACGTGGTGACCGACGCGGAAGGACGCTACGTCGCACGCGGCCTGCGTACCGGCGGTCCGTACACGATCATCATCACCAAGAATGGCGTCACCGAAAAGCGCGAAGGCGTGTACACCCAGCTGGCCGAAACCGCCGCTGTCGACGCGACCCTCGGCGCACCGATCCAGACCGTGGTCGTCACCGGTTCGGCTGCCCGTTCCGAGAAATTCTCGCGCACCACGATGGGCGCGGGCACCAACATCGGCGCCACCGAAATCGCAAGCCTGGCATCGATCCAGCGCAACCTGCAGGACTACGCCCGCACCGACCCACGCGTCTCGCAGACCGACAAGGAACGCGGCGAAATGTCGGTCGCCGGCCAGAACTCGCGCTACAACTCGATGACCATCGACGGCGTGGCCGTGAACGACACCTTCGGCCTGGAAGCGAACGGCAGCCCGACCGCCAAGCAGCCGATCTCGATCGAAGCGATCCAGTCGGTGCAGGTCAACGTGGCCAACTACGACGTGACCCAGAAAGGCTATACCGGCGCGAACATCAACGCCGTGACCAAGTCCGGCACCAACAGCTGGAAGGGCAGCGTCTACTACGTGTTCCGCGACGACAGCCTGTCGGGCAAGCGCTACAACGTGACCAACGACACCTACATCGATCCGCCTAAATTCGACGAATCGACCAAGGGCATCACGCTCGGCGGGCCGCTGATCAAGGACAAGCTGTTCATCTTCGCCAACATGGAAGAGCTCAGGAGCACGAGCAAGACGCCGGAGTTCGGCCCGCTCGGCAGCCCGAACACCAACGTCGGCATCACCCCGTCGGCCATCGCCGGCGCGCAGTCGATTGCACAGTCAACCTACAAGATGGACATCGGTACCGGCGACGTGCCGGCCGGCTCGGAACTGCTGGTGCGCGAGAAGCTGGTCAAGCTCGACTGGAACATCAGCGACCTGCACCGCGCGATGGCGCGCTACTCCAGGACCGAGCAGGCGGAGCCGCAATTCCCGGGCTTCAGCTCTTCCGGCGTATCGCTCAACTCCGAGTGGTATTCGCAGGAAAAGGTCATCGAGACCATGGTTGGCCAGGTGTTTTCCGACTGGACCCCGACCTTCTCAACCGAGTTCAAGGTCTCGCGCCGCGACTATGACAGCGTGCCAAAGAATAATGCGCGCCTGCCAGCGGTCGGCCTGCAGTTCTCCGGCGCCCTGCCCGATGGCAGCCCGGCCGGCGTTTCCACCGGTAACCGCTTCCTGAACTTCGGCACTGAACGAAGCCGCCAGAATAACGTGCTGCGTACCAAGACGACCGACATCTACGCGGGCGCCAACTGGTCGCTCGGCGAGCATGAAGTCAAGTTCGGCGCCGACTACAGCAAGAACGAGATCTACAATGCGTTCCTGCAAAACGTGTTCGGCAATTACACCTTCAAGTGCAACAACAGCAGCGCGAGCTACACCTACAGCTTCGGCGCGATCGATTGCGCCAAGGCCACGGCAGCCCAACACGAAGCAGCGGTGCTGGAAAACTTCCGCATCGGCCGTCCAAGCAGCTACGAGGTGCAAGTGCCGGTGGCCGGTGGTTCCCTGTCGAACGCGATCGCCCAGTTCTCGCTCAATAATCTGGGCACCTTTGTCCAGGATACGTGGAACGTGAGCCCACGCCTGACCGTGTCGTACGGTGTTCGCGTCGATTCCTCCAGCGTGGGCAACAAGCCGCTGCGCAACGATGCGGCAGCTGCGCCTTTGGTAGCAGGCAATGCGGCGACCGGCGTGCGCAACACGGGCGGTTTCGGCATGGACAACACGGTCACCATCGACGGCCAGAACCTGTTCCAGCCACGCGCCGGTTTCAACTACAAATTCGACACCCCAAGGGCCACGCAGGTACGCGGTGGCGGCGGCCTGTTCCAGGGCGCGGCAGCGTCGGTATGGATGTCCAACCCATTCTCCAACCCCGGCGTGGCGACCCGCAGCGTCGGTTGCGGCACCCTTGGCTTCCCGGCTTGCCCGAATACCGGCGGAACCTTCAGCCCGAATCCGGACGCCCAGCCGACCGTCTTCGCCGGCGCGACCCCGGCCGCCAACGTCGACTTCATCGACCCGTCCTTGCGCCAGCCGTCGATCTGGAAATCGAATCTGGCGTTCGATACCGAACTGCCATGGTTCGGTATCGTATTCGGGGCGGAATATCTGTACACCAGGAACAAGGATGCGATTTTCTATGAGCATGCGAACCTGGGCGCGGCGACCCGTACCGGAACCGACGGACGCCAGCTGTTCTACACGCCGCAGGGCTACAACACCGCGTGCTGGACCGCGACCGGCAGTACCTTGACGACCGGCGCATGTTCTGGTTTCCGTTCGCGCGCCCTGTCGAACGCTTCGTTCAGCAACGTACTCATTGCCAAGAAGACCGACCAAGGCCGCGGCAACCTGGTGACCTTGTCCCTGAGCCGTCCGATGTCCAAGGGTTTCTCCTGGGCGATGCATTACACCTACACTGACGCGACCGAAGTATCGCCTCTGACGTCGTCGGTGGCGAACTCGAACTGGGCAGGCCGTTCGGTGTTCAATCCGAATGAAGAAGTCGCCTCGAACTCGAGCTACCTGGTCAAGGACCGTTTCAACGCGAACATGACCTGGCAGCACCGCTTCTTCAGCGCCTACAAGACCAGCTTCGGCGTGACCTATGAAGGCCGCAAAGGCAAACCGTACAGCTGGACCTTCAACAACGACCTGAACGGCGACGGCTTGGGTGGCAACGACCTGATGTACATTCCTTCGGCAGTCGGTTCGGGCGAGGTCGTGTTCCGTGGCGACACAGCAACCGACCACAGCAACGAAGCGCGCTTCTGGGATATCGTCAATGCGTACGGCGACCTGAAACGTTCGGCTGGCGGCGTCGTGAGCCGCAACGGCAGCTTCGCTCCATGGACCAACAGCATCGACATGCGTCTGTCCCAGGAAGTGCCGGGCTTCTTCGCTGGCCACAGAGGCGTGTTCGTACTTGACTTCTTGAACGTTGGCAACATGCTCAACAAGAAGTGGGGCCGTATCAACGAAATCGGCTTCCAGTCGAACGGTGGCCAGGCACGCAGCTTTGTCGATTACGCCGGCCTCGATGCGAGCGGAAAGTACATCTACAACGTGCGTTCCAAGGTTGAAGACTTCGACGTTCGCCAATCCAAGGGCGAATCGCAGTGGGCGATCCAGGCGACCGTCAAGTACGAGTTCTAATCTCGTAGAAGACGGACAAGAAAACGGCTGGTGGCGACACCGGCCGTTTTTTATTCAAGCGGAAAGAGCGAAACTGGCTACGCGTGGCGTGCCGCTTTTGATACATTCCAACCACGCTTCGGACATCATCAGACCCTGCGATTCGGTTATCCTCTGACCTATGAAAAACATTCTTCGGCCCCTCTGTGCGGCGCTGGCCGCGGCCTGCGTGCTGTCCGGCTGCGCCACACGCCCGGCCGCGCCCCTCGAGATCAACCTGGTCGCGCTAAACGACTTCCACGGTCATCTCGAAGCGGGTAAATTCAACTACACCAGCGCGCGCGACGGCAAGAGCGCCACGATCCAGGCTGGCGGCATCCCCGCCATTGCGGCCGCACTCCAGGCCTGGCGCCACGAAGACAAGGACCTGCTGTTCGTCGGCGCGGGCGACCTGATAGGCGCCAGTCCCGCCATGTCGTCGATGTGGGCCGACGAGCCAAGCATCACGGCGCTGAACATGATGGGCATGCGCGTGAGCTCGGTGGGCAATCACGAATTCGACCAGGGCCGCCACGAGCTGCTGCGCCAGCAGAACGGCGGCTGCGCTTCGCCCCGGCCCGAAAAAGCCTGCAAGCTGTCGCTTGATTTCAGCGGCGCCAGGTTCACCTACCTCGCCGCCAACGTGCTCGATAGCGCAACCGGCAAACCGTTCCTGCCCGCCTACCGCATCGAAGAGGCCAAGGGAGTCAAGCTCGCCTTCATCGGCGCCGTTCTGAAGGATACGGCCTCGGTGGTGATGGCCTCCGGCATTGCCGGCCTCTCGTTCGTCGACGAGGCCGATGCCATCAATAAAACGCTGGCCGAGGTGAAGGCCAAGGGCGCCACGGTGTTCGTGGTGCTGATCCACGAAGGCGGCAGTACCGAGGAGGCCTTCGACCAGCCCGACTGCGGCAAGCTCAAAGGACCGATCGTCGGCATCGCCAGGCGCCTCGATCCGGCGCTGCGGCTGATCATCAGCGGCCACACGCACAAGGGCTTCCAGTGCAAGGTCGACGGCCGCGTCATCACGCAGGCCGAGATGGGCGGCCACGTGCTCTCGCGCATCGCCTTGAAAATCGATCCGGAAACGCGCACCCTGCGCGATATCGCGGTACGCAACGTGGTGATGAAGCAGGGCGAGTACCCGGCCGACGAGGCCGTTGCCGCTTACCTGAAGTCGGTCAAGGCGCGCAGCGATGCAACGCTGGCGCGCCCGGTCGCACGGGTGGCGGCGAAGAGCGTCACGCGCAAGGCGAATGCTGCCGGCGAGACCGCGCTTGGCGACCTGATCGCCGACGCGGTGCTGGCGGCGACGCGCGAGCAGGGCGCCCGGATCGCATTCATGAACGTGGGTGGGATGCGCAAGGATCTCGACGTGGGCGAAAACCTGGTGTCCACCTACGGCCAGGCGCAGATCGTGCTGCCGTTCGCGAACACGCTGGTTTTGATGGACATGACCGGCGCGCAGATCCGTGCGCTGCTGGAGCAGCAATGGACACGTCCCGACGTCGATGCCGATCGTCGGGTGCTGCAGGTGTCGCGCGGCTTTTCCTACCAATGGAACGACGAACTGCCCCCCGGCCAGAAGGTGCTTGCCGGCAGCATGAAGCTGGACGGGGTGCCGCTCGACGAGGCCAGGACCTACCGCATCGTGGCCAATAACTTCCTGGCCGAGGGCGGCGACAACTTCCACCTGTTCGCACAGGCGGCCAACAAGATGAATACGCAGATTCGCGACATCGACGCATTCGTCGCGCACCTGGTCAAGAGCGACCGCGCGGGCACGCCCGCAGGCAGCGCGGCGCCGGCCATGCGCATTGAACGGGTCAAATAATATGCGCCGCGCCCTGCTTGCCCTGTTCGCGCTCGCGCCGCTGGCGCATGCCGACTTCGCCATTCCCGGCTATGAACTGGTGCAAACCGTGCCGCTCGAAACGACGCTCGGCAGCAGCGACCTGCGCGACCCCGTCACGGTCTGGTCTCAGTTGTTCGATTCGGCCAAAAGCGAGATCGTGATCGGCCAGTTCTACGCCGCCGGCAAGGCCGGCACCCCGTTCGGTAAAGTGATCGAACGGCTTGCCAGCGCAGGCCAGCGTGGCGTGAAGATCCGCTTCCTGCTCGACAAAAAAGGCGTTGGCCTGTCGGAGCCGGCGACCATTGCGCAGTTGCGCCAGATTCCCAACCTCGAATTGCGCATCCTCGATTACTCCAGGCTGACCGGCAACGGCATCATCCACGCGAAGTACCTTGCGGTCGACAGGAAGGCGGCCTTCGTCGGCAGCCAGAATTTCGACTGGCGCTCGTTTTCCCATATCCACGAGACCGGCTTGCTGATTACCGATCCGGACATGGTCGCGCAGGTGCAGGCGGTGTTCGAGCAGGACTGGCAGGCGCAGGCGCTGGTGGCGGCGAACCTGGCCGTGCCGCGCATGAGCGCGGGCATGGCGCCGACAGCAATGAGCGCCGCACCGGCACAGCTGGTGTCCAGCCCCGCTGCGTTCAACCCGGCCGGCGTGGCCGACTCGGAAGCCGTGCTGCCCGCGCTGCTGGCCGAGGCGAAGAACGAAGTGCGGGTGCAGCTGCTGGACTACGCTCCACTCAGCTACGGCCCGCAACACACCCGCCCATATTACGGCGTGATCGACAACGCGATTCGCGCGGCCGCCGCGCGCGGCGTCACCGTCAAGCTGATGGTATCGAACTGGAACACCGAACAGCCCGCGATCGCCTACCTCAAGAGCCTGGCGATGGTGCCGAACGTGCAGGTCAGGATCGTGACGCTGCCGGTTGCATCGACCGGTTTCATTCCGTTCGCGCGCGTCATCCACAGCAAGACCATGTCGATCGACGGCAGGCTTGCGTGGGTCGGCACCAGTAACTGGGCCGGCGGCTACTTCGACAAGTCGCGCAACCTGGAAGTGGTGCTGCGCAACGAGAAGATGGCGCAGCGCCTGGCGGCCATGCACGAGCAGGCGTGGAGTTCGCCCTACGCGCAGCCGCTCGACATACAAAAAGACTATCCGACGCCAAACAAAGGGAAACAGGAATGAAAAAGCTAGCTTGTGTCGTCGCGCTGACGAGCGCTTTCGCATCGTTCGATGCGCTTGCATGGGGCAATGACGGCCACCGCGCGGTTGGCGCCATCGCCGAAAAGCTGATCAAGGGCAGCAACGCCGAAAAACAGGTTGCGGCCTTGCTGCTGCCCGGCGAGAGCCTGGAGTCGATCACGGTGTGGGCTGACTGCGTCAAGGGCAACTGGTGCGGGCCGCAAACGCCCGAGATGGTCGCCTACGTCGAAGCGAACGCCCAGCACAGCGAGTACCACTACACCGACGTGCCGTTCCAGAACAGCCATTACCATGACGGCGCGGTGGGCACGGCGGAAGTCGATATCGTACACACGCTCAAGCAGGCCATCGCCGTCTTGCAAGGCAATACCGGTGCCGCCGCCAATCCGCACCAGTTCACCCGGCGCCAGGCGCTGCTGCTGATCGCGCACATGACCGGCGACATCCACCAGCCACTGCATGTGGGCGCAGCCTTCATCGGCAAGGACGGCAAGTACGTGGTGCCGCAAAAGCACGACGATATCGACAGCGTGAGCATGTTCGATTCGCGCGGCGGCAACAACCTGCTGCTCGACGACGACAAGGTTAGCGCGCTCAGTGCCAGCCTGATTCCAGGCGAAGACAAGCCGCTGCCGGTTGGCATGCAAAAGTCGCCGACCAAGCCTTTCCACTCGTACTGGGACACCACGGTGGTCGACTACGCGATGCGCCGCATCAGCACCAGGACGCCCGAGCAGTTCGCGCAAAAGGTCATTGACGGCAAACCAGCGGTCGTCATGAACACGGGCGCGGCGACAACCTGGCCTTACCAGTGGGCCGACGATGCACTGGCCGTGTCCAAACTCGCTTACGCCGATGTAACTCCCGGCAAGATCACGGCCCAAACGAGCCGCAAGGGCGAGACCTACTACACCTTCGCGCTTGAAATGACACCCAATTACCCGGTGCCAAGTTCCGCACTGGCCAAGACGCAACTGATCAAGGGCGGATACCACCTGGCCTCGCTGCTGCAAACGATCTGGCCCTGAGCGCCGGGCAACGACGCGCTGCCCGTCTTCAAGGTCGCTTATGCTGGTCGCCAATCGTTTGCACTGGAGACCTGCCATGACACGACGTTCCGCGTTTGCCGCCGCATTGCTCACATTTGCCGCTGCGGCCAATGCGCAGCCGGTCGATCCCAACCTGCCGTTGTGGGAGATTCTGGTTGGCGCTGGCGGCGTGGTCACCCCGGCCTATCCGGGCTCGCAGGACCGCTCCTCGCGCGCGCTGGTGCTGCCGTACCTGATCTATCGGGGCAAGGTGCTCAGGTCGGACCAGTCCGGTATAGCAGCGCGCCTGCTGCGCACCGACGCCGCTGAATTCGATATCGGTTTTGCGGCGTCGCTGCCGGCGCGCTCCGAGGACGTTGCCGCCCGCGCCGGCATGCCCAATCTCGGCACGCTGGTCGAATTCGGCCCGCGCCTCAAATACAAAATCACCCGCCCGGCCCCCGACAGCGGCTGGCGCTTCGAGCTGCCGCTGCGGGCAGTGATCGAAGTCAGGAGCGGCCTGCGGCGCCAGGGCTGGACCCTGGAGCCGAAGCTGGTCTACGAAGCGCGCGACGCGCATGATGTGTGGAACATCGATACCAGCGCCAGCGTGGTGCTGGGCGACGACGGCATCAACGACTATTTCTACGAGGTGCAGCCGCGCTTTGCCACGCCTGAACGCGGCGCCTATAGCGCGAAGGCCGGGCTGTTGCTGGTGCGGGCCGGGGTGTTCGCGGCGCGCAGGCTGAATCCGGACCTGCGTGTGTTTGGCTTCGTGCGCTACGAGAGCTATGCGAACGCGGCGAATCGCGACAGTCCGTTGATGCTGAAACGCACCGGTGCGTCGGCCGGCATCGGCATGGCGTGGACCTTGCGCCGCTCGATTCGGCTGGCGCGCGAGTAGCGCGGCGGCCTTAGCGCGATTTGATGAACGGCGTGCCGATCGCTTTCGGCGCCACCGACTTGGCCATCAGGCCGGCAAGCACGATCACCGTGACCACGTACGGAACCATCTGGATCAGCGAGCCCGGAATGCGCCCGATGAGCGGCAGGTCCACGCCTTCGATCTGGATTTGCACGGCCGCGAAGAAACCGAACATGATGCAGCCGAGGACCGTGTACACCGGACGCCAGTTGCCGAAGACGAGCGTGGCAAGCGCCAGGAAGCCGGCGCCTGCCGACATGTCGCGCAGGAAGAAGCCGCTCTGCACGATCGCCAGGTAGGCTCCCGAGAACGAGCACAAGACGCCGGCGACCAGCATCGCCGTGTAGCGCGTCCTTTCGACGCTCACGCCAGCGGCATCAGCCGCGTGCGGGTTCTCTCCGCAGGCGCGCAGGCGCAGCCCGAAGCGGCTGTGGTAGATCATCCAGTGCACCAGCGGGACGAGCGCGAACGCGAGGTACACCAGCACCGAATGGCCCCCGATTACATGGCCGTACAGCCAGCCAAGCACGGGAATGCCGTCCACCGCCTCGGTTCCCGGCAAGACGATGTCGAACAGGCGCGCCTGACCAAGATCGGGCGTGCGCCCGCCTTGCTGGTAGAAGAACTGGGCCAGCACGAAGGTCAGGCCGCTCATGGCGATATTGATCGCGATTCCGCACACCAGCTGGTTGCCCTTTTGCGTGATGCTGACATACGCCTGCAGCAGCGCCAGCGCGGCCGATACCAGGATACCGGCCGCTACGCCGTACCACGGGTTCTGGGTGCTGTATGCGACCGCGGCCGAGGCGAATGCGCTGGCCAGGATCTTGCCTTCGAGGCCGATGTCGACCACGCCGCTGCGCTCGGCGAACAGGCCGGCCATGGCGGCGAACATCAACACCGGCGCATTGCGAATGGTGGACACCACGATACTGGCCAGATGGAGGTCTTCGAACATCGCTTATCCTTTTTGCTGCGGCGCGCCGGTCAGGTTGAGCATCTTGAGGATCGCCGGGGCGTAGAAATTTTCCATCGCGCCGCAGAACAGGATGATCAGGCCCTGGATGAAAATGAAAGTCTCTTGCGGGATGTTCGGTTTTTCCAGCGACAGGTCGAACCCGCCCTGGATCAGCGCGCCAAACAGCACCGAGGACAGGAAAATGCCGACCGGATGCTGGCGTCCCATGAGCGCGATCGCGATGCCGACAAAGCCGGCGCCGGCCGGGAAGTTCAGGCTGAGGTAGTGGGTCGAGCCCATGATCGAGTTGACCGATGCCAGGCCGGCGAGGGCGCCCGAGATCAGCATCGCGACGATGATCATGCGGCTGATCGAGATGCCTGCATAGTGCGCCGCGTGCGGGTTCAAGCCGGTCGCGCGCAGCTGGTAGCCCCAGGACGAGCGCCATACCATCACGCCGTAGACGACAAGCGCGGCGATTGCGAGCAGGAAGCTGACGTTGAGCGGCGTGTCGCCCAGCACCGGAAACCATTCGTTCAGGCGCGGCATCTCGCCTGCGGTCGCGAACACGCGGCTGGCCGGGTTTTGCTGCCCTTCGGGAATCAGGTATTTGACGATCAGGAAATTCATCAGGCTGGCGGCGATGAAGTTGAACATGATGGTCGTCACCACGATGTGGCTGCCGCGCCTGGCCTGCAGGTAGCCGGGCAGCCATGCCCAGGCGGCGCCGAACAGCGCGCTGCCGATCATCGCGCAAGGGATCAGGGCCCAGGCGGGCAGGGCATGGTCCAGGCTCAGCATGGCGAGCGTGAGGCCCAGGCCGCCGATGTACATCTGGCCTTCGCTGCCGATGTTGAACAGCCCCGCCTTCATTGCGACCGATACCGACAGGCCGGTAAAGATGAAGGTGCTGGCGTAGAACAGCGTGTAGCTCAGGCCCTCGGGGTTGATGATCGCGCTGTTGATCAGGATGGACAGCGATTCGGCCGGATTTTCGCCGAGCAGGTGGATCACGAGGGCGGCCACCAGCAGTGCCGACAGCAGGTTCAGTACGGGCAGCACAAACGCGCTGGCCCAGCGTGGAAGTTCGGTCGTTTTCATTTTTTATGCATCCCGCCCATCATCAGGCCGATGCGGGTGGTGTCGAATTCATCAATGTTGAGTTCACCGGTGACGCGCCCGCCGGACATGACGATGATGCGGTCGGCCAGCGCACGCACTTCTTCCAGCTCCACCGACACCAGCAGGATGGCGACGCCTTCGTCGCGCAGCTTGAGCAGTTGGGCGTGGATGCTTTCGATGGTGCCGATGTCGACGCCGCGGGTCGGCTGCCCGACCAGCATCAGCTTCGGTTTGGACGACACTTCGCGCGCGATCACGACCTTTTGCTGGTTGCCGCCCGAGAGCAGGCCAAGGCGGATATCCGGATCGGACGGGCGCACGTCAAAGGCCTTGAGCAGGTGCGCGCAGCGCGCGGCGATGGCCTTGAAGTCGAACAGGCCCCAGCGGTTGGTGACCCGGTCCTGGTAGCCGAACACGGTGTTCTGCATGACCGAAAAATCCTTGATCACGCCGTCGCGAAGGCGGTCTTCCGGAACGTGCGCGATGCCCAGCGCGCGAAATGCGGCAGGCAGGCCGTCGGCGTCGCGCCGTTTCCCGAATGGCAGCGCCCGACCGAGAAACTCAACCTTGCCCGCACTTGGCAGGCGCATTCCCGACAGGATCTCGAGCAGTTCGCTCTGGCCGTTGCCCGACACGCCCGCAAGCGCCACGATTTCGCCTGCACGCAGCGTGAAGTCGATATCGGCCAGCAGCCTTACCTTGTTCTTGTCCTCGAGCTGCAGCCCGGCGACCTTGAGCACCGCCTGGCCGGGCTTGAAGGGCGCGCGCGGCAGCTCGCTCTGGATCGGACGCCCGACCATCATGTTAGCCAGTTCCTCCTTCGAGGTGCTGGCGGTCCCGGTGGCGCCGACCACGCGCCCGGCGCGCATCACGGTCACCTGGTCGGTGATGTCCATGATCTCCTGCAGCTTGTGCGTGATGAGCACGATGGTCTTGCCCTGTTCCTTGAACAGGCGCAGGATCGCAAACAGCGATGCCGTTTCCTGCGCGGTGAGCACGGCGGTCGGCTCGTCGAGGATCAGGATGTTCGCGCTGCGGTAGATCTGCTTGAGGATTTCCACGCGCTGCTGCGCGCCCACCGACAGCTCCGAGATCGTCGCAAGCGGATCTACGTTGAGCCGGTAGCGCTCGCAGATCTCGCGCAGCTTCGCTTCGGTGGCTGCGCGCTGCGCGGCCAGCTTGAAGCCGCCCTCGGTGCCGAGCATGACGTTGTCGAGCACCGTGAAATTCTCGACCAGCATGAAGTGCTGGTGCACCATGCCGATGCCAAGCCCGATCGCGTCGTGGCTGGTCCTGATCTGGCGCTCCTGGCCGTCGAGCAGGATGTGGCCGCTGTTGGCGTTGTAGTAGCCATACAGGATGCTCATCAGGGTCGATTTTCCGGCGCCGTTTTCGCCGACCAGTCCGTGGATCGAGCCCTTGGCGATGGCGAAACTGACGTCGGCGTTCGCTTGCACCGGCCCGAAAGCCTTGCTTATATTGCGAAATTCTACGGCTGGCTGCATAGAGGATCAGTAGTGAATTCCAAAAACGCGCCGGACCGGAAAAACCGGGCGGCGCGCTTTTCGAGTGGCGGGGAAAATCAGACCGGGCAGTTGCTCGCTACACGGTAGTCGATGACCTTGATCTTGCCGTTGATGATGTTCGATTTCGCCTCGTTGACGCGCCTTTCGATTTCCTTCGTGACCACCGCGCGGTTGTCCTTGTCCAGGGCCCAGTCCACGCCGCCTTCCTTGAGGCCCTTGTAGGTGACGCCGGCTTTCCAGGTCCCGTTCTTCATCTGGGTGAAACTCTCGTAGACAGCATTGCCGACCTGCTTGACCATCGAGGTCAGCATCGTGCCCGGATGGAGGTAGTTCTGGTTCGAGTCGACGCCGATCGCCAGCTTGCCTTTTTCCTTGGCCGTCTGGAGCGTGCCCATGCCGCTGCCACCGGCGACCGCGAACACCACGTCCACGCCGCGCTCGAACTGGGCGCGTGCCAGTTCGCCCCCCTTGGCCGGATCGTTCCATGCGGCCGCGGTGGTGCCAACCATGTTCTGGACGGTTTCAATTTTTGGATCGATCGCCTTTGCGCCTTGCGCGTAGCCGCAGGCAAAGGCCCGGATCAGGGGAATATCCATGCCGCCCACGAAGCCGATCTTCTTCGTCTTCGAAGCCATGGCCGCAGCCACGCCGACCAGGTAGGAGCCTTCTTCTTCGCGGAACATCACCGAGTTCACGTTGTCGCCCTTGGCGATGCTGTCGATGATCACGAAGTGCACCTGCGGGAATTCATGCGCCACTTTTTGCACCGCCTGCGTCTGTGAAAAACCGACGCCGATGATCAGGTCGAGCTTCTTGCGGGCCAGCCCGCGCAGCACCTGCTCGGCCTGGGTGTCGCTGCTGGCCTGCGCTTCGATATACTTGATTCCGGTTTCCTTCCTGAAGCGCTCGGCACCCTCGAAAGCGGACTGGTTGAACGACTTGTCGAACTTGCCGCCGGCATCGTAGACGATGCCCAGTTTGGGGTCGGCCGCCGACGCGCTGGCAGCGACGCACAAGGCCGCAATCGTCACGCTGAGTTGCTTGAGTTTCATGAGTTGGCTCCTGGAATGTCAATATTGTACCCGGCACTCGTGCTGAGGCGGAACGAACTGCGTAAGCTTAAGCGTAACGAGTCAAGCAAAGCCAGCAATTTGGCGCCGGACCCGACGCGTGCGAGCACAAACCCCACAACTTTGGAACTATGCATCACGGTGCATATGTATGGCAAATACGATTTTAATTCAATATTTATATATTAAACGTATAAATAAAAACTGCGTTTGCCGTGATTTTTCTTATGAAAATTTCATGCTAGCATGCCAAATCTTTTGCATTTTGAGAAGATTAAGATTGTCCACATTGCTGGTCTCGGGTCCGTCTCGGCAACGCCATGCAGTCCACACGGGGACCGCTGCGAGGCCGCTTATCGAGCCTGATGCTAGTCGAGTTTTTTCCATAAGAACGAGAAGTATCACAAAAGGGGTGTATGTAATGACCAGAAATCGTATGCATTCGATGGCGCGGGCGACCCGCTCGCTGATTACCCTGGCAGTGGCGAGCGCGTTTCCGTTGCACTCGGCTATGGCGCAGGAGGCCAAGCCGGCCGCTGAGACCAAGGCGCAGTCCGGACAGCTCGAGACCGTCATCGTGACGGCGCAGCGCCGCTCCGAGAACATCAAGGATGTTCCGATGGCCATTACCACCCTGAAGGGTGAAAAGCTCGACGTGCTGATCTCGGGCGGCCAGGACATCCGTTTCCTGGCCGGCCGTACCCCCAGCCTGAATGTGGAGTCGGACTACGGGCGCTCGTTCCCGCGCTTCTACATACGCGGCCTGGGCAACACCGACTTCGACCTGAACGCATCGCAGCCGGTCGGCCTGGTGTACGACGACGTGGTGCAGGAAAGCCCGATGCTCAAGGGGTTCCCGGTATTTGACGTGGACCAGATCGAAGTGCTGCGCGGGCCGCAAGGGACCCTGTTCGGACGCAATTCGCCGGCCGGCGTGATCAAGTTCGAATCGACCAGACCAAGCCAGAAGGTGGAAGGCTATGCCAACATCGGCTTCGGCAGCGACAGTGCGGTCAACGTGGAAGGTGCGTACAACGTGCCCCTGAGCCCCGAGTGGGCCACGCGCATCTCGCTGCAGTCGCAGCACCGCGGCGACCGCGTCCACAACGACCGGCCGAACGCGCCGACCAGGGACTTCGAAGGCTACGACGACAGCGCGGCGCGCATCCAGCTGCTCTACAAGGTGAAGGACTTTTCCGCGCTGTTCAATGTGCACCACCGCGACATGAAGGGTAATGCGACCCTGTTTCGCGCCAATATCATCAAGAAGGGCAGCAACGAGCTGGTCGACGGGTTCAGGTATGACTACTACCCGACCGACGGCGGCAACAGCCAGACCTTGCAGGAAACCGGCGGCAGCGTGCGCCTGCGCTGGAACCTCGACGGCATGACCGTACACTCGATTACCGGTTACGAAAGCGCGAAGTTCTACAGCCGCGGCGACGTCGATGGCGGCTTCGGTGCGGTGTATGCGCCGCCAATGGGGCCGGGCTTCATTCCGTTTACCGCGGAGACGGCCGATGGCATGCCGGACCACAAGCAACTGACCCAGGAAGTGCGCGTCGAGTCCAGCAGCGCCGGCCCGCTGCAGTGGATCGGCGGCCTGTACGCGTTCAAGGAAGACATCCAGGTCGACAGCTTCAACTTCGACACGCTGGCCAACAACAAGCAGTTCGGCTATGCCGTGCAGCACCAGAATTCCAAATCCTGGGCCGCATTCGGTTCGCTCAACTTCAGCGTGAACGAGCATTTCAAGGTGCGCGGCGGGGTACGCTACACCAACGACAAGAAGGATTTCGACGCATCGCGTCCGGTCAGCCCCTTCGGCAACCCGACGGTGGGCCCGCTGACGGCGCACCCGAGCGATACCAATGTGAGCTGGGACCTGTCCGGGACCTACGAACTGACGAAGGACACCAACCTGTACGCACGCGTGGCCACCGGCTACCGCGCGCCCTCGATCCAGGGCCGTATCCTGTTCGGCGACACCATCTCGGTGGCGAACTCGGAGCGGGTGCTGTCGTATGAAGGCGGCGTCAAGCAAGACCTGTTCAACAGGCGCGCGCGCCTTTCGGCCAGCGTGTTCCAGTACCGCGTGAACGACATGCAGCTCACCGCAGGCAGCGGCTCGGTCAACCAGAACCGCCTGGTCAACGCCAGCAAGGCAACGGGGCAGGGCGCCGAGATCGACTTCCAGGCCATCCTGACCGACGAACTTCGCCTGACGCTGGGCGGCAGCTACAACGATACCGAGATCAAGGATGCCGGCCTGTTCGTGGCCCCGTGCGGAGGCGGCTGTTCCGTCACCAGCCGGCCAGGCCCGTTCCCGGGCACCGTGTCGATCAACGGCAACCCGCTGCCGCGCGCACCCAAGTGGGTCGGCAATTTCACCCTGCGCTACAGCACACCGGTCGCGAACGGCGAATTTTTCGCCTACACCGACTGGGCTTACCGCAGCAACTACAACATGTTCCTGTATGAAGCGAAGGAATATGATGCCAAGTCCCTGCTCGAAGGCGGCCTGCGCGTCGGCTACAAGTGGGGAGATGGCAAGTACGAGCTGGCCGCGTTCGGCCGCAACATCACCGACAAGGTGCAAGTGGTCGCCGCGATCGACTTCAACAACCTGACCGGCATCACCAACGAGCCGCGCACCCTGGGTGTTCAGTTCAAGGCTAGCTTCTGAGGCGGTCTTTTCCCGGAAAGCGCCGGGTTGCACAGCTCCGGCACGCCGCATGGCATGCCGGAGCTGTTGTTTTAGTGCTTGCTGAAATGGCTCGCAAACCACGCGGTCGCGAGCTCGGCCACCTTGTCGAGCGTGCCCGGTTCCTCGAATAAATGGGTTGCGCCGGGAACGATGTCGAGGCGTTTCTCGCATTGCATCGCGTCGTAAGCCATTCTGTTGAGCTCGATAACGACGTCGTCGAGCCCCCCGACAATGAGCAGCGTGGGCGCGCTCACCTTCGCCAGCGCCGGCGGCCCTGCCAGGTCCGGCCGTCCGCCGCGCGACACCACGGCCGCCACCTCGGCCCCGCGCATCGCAGCCAG